>ERZ791909.117-NODE-117-length-91464-cov-9.665208_pt1 | contig 91464 bp, 91 predicted proteins | sample MGYA00510143_ERZ791909 | MGnify/ENA primary metagenome ERZ791909 (study PRJEB30046, sample SAMN00792093) | human gut metagenome | study: EMG produced TPA metagenomics assembly of the A metagenome-wide association study of gut microbiota in type 2... | reverse complement strand
GTCGGTGGCGGAGCCTGCCGCCGCGAGCGTCTTGGAGGCCGAACCGCTCATCACGAAACCGCCGGAACGCTTGGCCCGCGTACTCACTTCGGCGAACGTGCCGTTATAGTCCGCCGCATCGCTCTGGATCAGGGCCAGCAGTTCGGCTTTGGTGGACAGACCGCTCAGCGGGCGGTTCGCTACGACGTAGAACTCGCAGGCGGTACCGGCGGCGGTGTTCGGAACGGCGAACGAAGCGCTTTTCGAAGTCAGTTCGGAGGCGGTGAATTTTCGGTGGACGAGCAGTCGGCCCTCGGCGTTGAAGACCAGTGCGTCCACGGATGAGAGCGTCTTTTCCCACGCTTCGGCGGTAGCCGTGGGATCGAAGAACGTTTTGACCGTAGGTTGTTCGGGCACGAAGCTCAGATGAATCCTGGGGCCCGATTCGGGATCGACAGGCTGTTTCGTAGCATCAGAGGTGATTTTTTCGCAGGAGCTCAACAGTGCGAGCGCAAGCGGAATGAAAAGGAGTTTTTTCATGGTAATAAAAGAATTGAAGGTTATTTGAAATTGGGTCTGTTGTCATCGATGTAGCAGCGGATCTGTTCGATCAGCTCGGCGATCAGATGGTTGTAGGCTGATTCTTCGACGATCCTGTCCGAGAGGTCGTATCGGGCGAATACGGTTTCGCAAACGGGCAACAGTTCGAAGGTAAAAGAACGCTGTCAGTGCGGCGGAATGACTGGAAATTCCGTGGCGAGGATGCAACGCACGGTATCGAATTTCGAGAAAATCAACCCTTCGAACAACACGGCATCGGCAGCTTTACGGGCTGAGACGGGAGAATACCCTTCGTCGAGTTTGTGTAGGAAGGTGAAACGGGCCTTCTCGCTGCGTGTGCGGATCATATCTTCAGCGTAGCGGAGCGTCGGATGGCGCTCTTCGAGAAAAGTTCTCAGACGGCGCATGTACGAGGAACGGGACGGTATGTCGCAACGTTTTTTCATGACCTGTTCTGTTTCCTTAAAAGCCGCGCCCGCGTGAACGACGGAAGTTCCGTTCTTGCTTCTGTTCTTCATCTTGCGGTTGATTCTTCGCGCGGGACGTTTCTTTCGACTTCTCGAAACGGTATTTCTGGGCCTTCATCTTATCGAGGTCCCCGTAGGCCGGAGTGTTCGTATTGGGATCGATCCAGATATGGGAACAGGTCATCGGTGACCCGTCGCTCTTGCGAATATTTTTGGCCGGAATGGCTTCGTAATTTTTGAGGGCTTCGAGCTGTTTGGCATCGAGTTGTTTTTCGAGCGAAGGATAGATGTAAATTTTTTCGTAACGGCTCTGGAGTTTCTGCGGCATATGGGTCATGGCATCGAACTGTAACGTACAATCGTATTTACGGCCTTCCCAGTCCGTGCATCCTTCCAGCAATATACGCCCGCCGTGTTCGTAGCTATCCTTTTGTGCCGAGTCGAGTCTCACTCCGTCCCAGAATACCGGCGCTTTGATCGCGGCGGCCGGAGCTTTTATGATCCGTCCGAGTTCCTTGCAGTAACTTACGGCGCACCACTGCGTTTCTCCGGTTTTTTCGTCCGGGATAGGATACAGACGCTCCGGCTGCATACCTCTGATAAGTAGCGCTTTATCCTCTTTCGTGAATATCTGCTTGTACTGCGGCTCCTCGAATTCGGGCACGGCTTTCGGCGAAACGAGCGAAGTCTGTACATCACCCTTGTCGTTCGTCGATACCTGAACGCCCATCGGGGTGCTGATCGAAAGACCGTCGGGCGTCTTGATATCCACCAAAAACAGTTTGGTCGGCTGAAGACCGTGCATGATGCCCTCCCGATCGCTTTTGGCCAAATTGACGCCTGCTTTTCTGAGTCCCATCCAGGGAATTTGATGCCGTTCGATTTTCCGTTTTTCGAGTTCGGAAGGATATACACGAAATTCGGACAGATACCGATCGATATCCGCGTCTTTGTCTCCTTCGAACTTTCTCTGTATGGCCGTAGCGAGATTTACCGCTTCGCTTTTGGGAATTTCGTAGAAGGAGTACCGGTCCGGCTCGTTCTGCCGGCCCTGGGTTCGTGCGTTTTCCCGAAAAGCCGCGATGAAGGATTGCAGGACCTTGCCCAATTGTAGGCTGTCGGGCCAGTTGATAAACCCTGCTTTGTTCTTCGCTTCGGGTGCTACATAGTTGAAAGGACTGTGGACTTTTTTGGGGTCCATGCCGCTGACGATACGGACCTCCTTGTCGAGGTGATCCACCACGGCAAGCGTCCGGGGTTCCTGCGATGCAAGGAGTTCTCCGAGATTTTCGAAAGGCGACGGCGCATTGTCGGCATCGCTCTGATTTTTCTTTGCCATAATCGTGATTTTTAAAGGTTGAAACAAAAGAATACGATGCTAAAATAGCTTGTAAATCAATGGAAAATACGCTTTTTGAAATCCGACCGCCCCAGGCCGTTCCAGACCGTCAACCGCCTCCCCCGTATAGGGCTAAATGACGGTTTTACGGCTCGAATTACGGCTTGGACTCAGCTTTTTTTAGGTCTCCGATCCGCTTCATTTCCTCCTGGACCAACGCGGCCGCTTCCGCCTTGATGCGGTCGTAATTGGCCTGTATGATTTTCTCCATTTTGTCCTCTCCCGACGGGTCCCGGAAATCGGCCATAACCGGCATAGGCACATATTTTTCTGTTTCCTTTTTAATCCGGTCATGGTCCACGACGATCTCGGCATGAAAAATCTTCTGCTTGATCTTCTCGTCGTAGTTGTCGGCGACGGCTCCGACGAACCAGCCCTGCGAAAGCGTACTGATTTTACTGGCGGGAATCAATTCGTCCATCTGCGTGTTGATCGACGTGGAGCGACTGTCCGGATTGATGCTTACGCTTTTTCTTTGCTGGAGAATCTTCCCGAAACGCTCGCTGAGTTCTTTAGCCGAGGGACCCAGAACCTGCCCGGAAATAATGTTGCCTACCGTGCTGCGGATCACCTGGCTCTCTTTATCTCCATAATCGCGCGTGAGTTGCGAGAAGTCCTGAATACCGAGGCAGACGGCGACCTTATTGCTGCGGGCCGTAGCGATCAGATTGTCGAGTCCTTTGATATAGAGCGTCGGCAGCTCGTCCAAAACGACAGCGCATGGCAACCGGTCTTTGCGGTTGATGAGTTTGATGATACGCTGGCAGTAGAGTCCCAGGGCACAAGAATAGATGTTCTGGCGATTGGGGTTGCTGCCGATGCATAGCACGGCGGGATGTTCCGGATCGTTGATCGTCAGGGGGAAATCGTCGCCCGTCATCACCCAATACAATTGCGGCGAGATGATTCGCAGCAACGGAATCTTCACGCTGCTGAGCTGGCCCTGCAACTGGTCCTGTGCACCGCTTTTCATTGCATCCAAAAACGGCGACATGTAACTGGTCAGTTCGGGATACGAAGCCAGAATCGTAAAGACATCCGAGTACGGTTGGCAGAGCAATTCGATACAATGCGGAAAAGTGCAATAGCGTCCTCCCTTGTATATTTTCAGAAACCAGATGATGCTGCTCAACAACGTGAAGGCGCTCTCGGTAAAAAAATCTCCTTGTTTTTCCGCCCATGTCCGGTTCAGGTTCAGCAAAATCACGTAGCTCGATTCGTAAGCGTCGCTGATGTCTTCCAGATATTTCGGGTTGAGCGGATTGCACCGGTTGCTTTTACGCGGGTCGTCGAAGTCGAGTACATGGAATTTGGGAGGTTTGTTATAACGATGGAGGTGACTTCTCAGATGATTATACGCGATCGTGCTCAGGTCCGGGTGCTTGTAGTCGTACAACAGCATCGAGAACCCTTTGCCGATCTGTTGCCTGATGATGTTATTGATAACGGCATAGCTTTTCCCGGAACCGGGGGTCCCGCAGACCAGAACCGCTCGGAACGGATTGACGATATTCAGTCAGCCGTCGTGCCACTTCTTCCGATAGTAAAAACGAGTGGGAAGGTTAATGGACCAGTCGTTGTTCAGGAGACGGGTTTCCTGCTGGAAACTTTCGTTTTCCACGTTGTATCGGTCCTCCATCAGCGTAACGGACCATAGGCGTCCCAGCCATATGCCGCCTGTGAGCAGACACAGGTACCCGCATACGACACAAATCGTATAAAGAAGGTATTTGCCGGTCGATGCAGACGAGGGGTCGAGCAGTCAGCCGTGAGGAAGAAACAGGGAGAATCCGATCGAAAGAGCTACGACGATGTGCCGTACTGAAATCTTTTCGCTCTTTACACTGCGGGTACCCACACAAGATAAGGTGAGGAAAACGAGGCAGAACGAAAGAGTGATATAACGGGAGGAGAATAGCGAACAGGTCCGCTGGAAGTTGGCGAGAATACGGTCTACGATACCGAAGTTTCAGCCGAACGAGTGAATCGGAGGGAAGCAATACCAATAAAGGTGGATCACGATCATCAGAATGCTGATCGCACGCATGAACTGCATGACCTTGGCCAGTCCGCGCAAATCGTCTTCGTTTTGCATGATAAATAAGGATTGAACGGCACAAAGATATCACGGAATATAGTTTCCGCTGCAAAACAAGACACGGACAATGAACCCGAAATGATGAAAAAATGAAAATGCAAATTACTAACCATCAAATTGTTATATAATCGATGGCTATTAAATAAAATCTCAATTTATTGATTTTCAATAAACTGAAATTGGTTCAAGCCGCAGTGTCGAAGAGAAACTCGTCGGTTCGCAAAAGGGGGCGTGTTTATATTCAGCATAGTATCAGAACTGAATTTCAATAAGTTAAAAAGCGCACATCAAATGTACGAACAACCATTGTATGAATGCCCCAACCACGAGGGGTACGAAACGGTTCAGCACGATCCCCATGTTCATCTCCGGCAGTACGGCGAGAAGAAGCGTGGCCGCCACTCCGCACGTCGTGGCGAAAACACTGCGTTCGGGGTTTCCGGTATTTATGTCCAGGCTCACGGCCAGACAGAAACCCACAGGCGCAAGTCCAAACAACTGAAATTTATGCTCGTGTCAGCAGGAAACAAAAAGATGAAGCCATAGCCAATGCTTAACGGGACGTAGGAATTAAGAACCCCGAACCTAAATTGTGGAAAAAGGATGATGAACTTCTTGATTTTCTAAGCAATCTCTGCTCAAAAAGATAGAACAGAAATCATTTTATTTTTAATGCCTGACTTTGAATATTTCTCACTCCACTATTGATAATACAGATAGTGCCTTTAGTGATAATAGGATTAGAGTAAAATTCTAAATCTTGCTCCTTGTTGAATTTTTCAAAACTGGAATATATGAAAATTTCCTTAAGATAACAATCTAACAAAGCCTGTATTTTTTTATTCGAAAATTTTTCAAACCCAACATACTCCATAATATTATTTTTTTGCGAGTTGTCAATTTGTAATATCACCTCAACTTCATAATTGCTCTTGGTTTTTATTTCAAATCCATATTTTAGATTTTCACCCGGAATTCGAAATACAACATTAGAATCTCTTTTCAATAATATTCGTCTAAGAAGTCTTGTGCTGTTATGAAAAACAATATTAATTCCTGTGCGTTCAATTTTGTTTAGGTCTTTCCACCAATCTTTAAATTCTAACAAATCGAATGCGGGAAGATGTTTGAGAATATTGTACTTATTTATATATTTAGTAAAATTATCCCCATAATAAGTCATTCCGTTATACCGAATAAAGAATAACTCGCTATCTGTTAGTTGAGCCCGTATGATTTTAAGATAGTTCTTTTTTACATTTTCTTTCAACTCTGCATTATCCAGCAAATCATATATCCGATATAATGTTCTAAAACATGCTGCAACTTTTGTCCTATGTTTAATATAAAAAAGCATATATAAATTTATCGCACCTCTTATATTTCCTTCATAGGATGTAGTTGGCTGAAAAGCTCGTTGTAACAATTCTTTTTCAAAATCGAAAAAATCTTTATTATTATAATTTATGGTTATTTTCTCATTCCCTCTTTCTCGCACTATTGTTCCACATAATTCAGATATTTCTGATTGATATAATCTTAATAACTCAAAAAATAAATCATTAAATCGCTGATTCTCTATTTGCTCTTTATTCTTTTCCGTTACAACTCGTTGTTGGTTGAAAGTCCGAATTAATATTAGAATACTTATAAGCGCAAATATAGTTCCTAATACACCACCAATAAAGTCTCCGTATGTTCCTAAAAGTTCATGGTCAACAACATATTCATTATCAAACCAATGAAGAATATGCTGCCATTTAAAGATATAGGCAAAAATGACAACAAAAAGAAGTGTTATAATTATGTAAAATCGTTTTTTCATCAGAAGTTTATCAAAGCAATTATCTTTTGTTTCCATAAGCTCAAAATAGATCATCGACTACAAAATTACTCATAAATAAAACACCCAACAAAATCTTGCCCGGTGTTTATTAACAGATTCATTCAAAACAGCTTATTCGTTCTCGTTCCTGTCATTATTGATCGAGAACGAAAGTTGCTGCACTTGTCCGAAACTGTCAATCACATAAATGTCTATCGTCTGCTGGTCTGTCGATACCGAGGTGTAATAGAGCCGGAACGTTTCTTTCTCCAGCGGGTAACGGCACAGCGCAAAGAGCATCATTATAAAGAGACTACCTCAGCATCGATGGCGAAAGCTCCGAGAGCGACGTCATAGAAAAGCTTCAGTTTCTGCGGTGTCGAAGCCACGACTTTTTCAGCCTCCTGTTGCGGTAGTCCGGACAGCATGAGGCTCCGAACGTGGCGGCGGAACATCTCGGGGTTGAGTGTCGGAGTCGTGACGACTTTGATCACCTCGCCTGCGTCGTCCGTGATGACTACGCGGTCGGAATCGGGTTCTTCCCGATAATTGTCGGGGACATAGTGTCCGATAAGCGAAAGGCTCTACACATCCTCGGCGGGATATACGTCGTCGCCCTTACCGAAGTACGGCTTGCCGGAGACAATGCAGGCGTAATAGATGGCATTGTCGATTTTTCGTCCGTCCTTGAGGTAGATGGCATAGGCCATCCCTTCCTGCAGTACGGAGACGGCAGCCGGTTTATGAGACATAGGATTCGTTTTTACCGGGTTATGGATTTCGGCAGTGCCCGCTGTGCGGGTTCGCATCGTCAGGAAAGAGAGCGATGACCTCGCCGTCCTGCCACTTCCTGAAAACCACTTTATTCGTTCAACCCGCAGATTTCGGTGTCGATAATCGTGATGCCGCAGCCTTCCGGCGCGGTGAACGTGTAATTCATCTCGTAGATGAGGTCCGTTATCTCTTCATCGGAGATGACTTCCGCCGTCGTACTCTCCAGATCGAGGCGGACGGTGATGTAAACATCTTTCGTTACCATAGTTACAATACATATTTAAGAAACAGTGCGATGTTGTAGAGCTGCTCGTTGTAAATCTGAAATCCTGTCCGCTTACCACCGTCCGTGTCGATACCGTCGGCCACGATGCAGGTCTCCTCTTCGAGATAGACGTCGGTGATGTCGATGCGGGGATAGTCGTGCTTCGCGTACATCAGTGCGGCAACCGGATACTCCCCGTCCTCGTCCTCCGGCGTATAGGTCACGCGCCCTCCATGTTGGCGAAGCGTTTCGATGATCCGCTCGCGGGCCTCTTTTTGCCATGCGTTCGCACGGGACACGAGCGAGGCGATCGTATCGTCTGCATTTCCCTCTTTGCGGATGCCGTCGTCTTTCCTGATGCCGAATTTCATCAGGGCGGCCACGCGTTCGTACTCCTCGCCGTATATGCTGACGGACAGATTTTTCGTATCAGGGGCGAAACGTGCCGTGCAGCCTTCGATCGGCATGGTCTCTTTCGTTGGCTTCTGTACGGTATCCGGGATACCGTTGTGTCGTTCTCTTGTCATATTTAACAGGTTTGAAGATTTGTTATTGAATTTCGCCGCATGGCGTTCCGGCACGCAGATCCGGAGCCCGCGCGGAGTGGCTCATGCCGCAGTCGGTAAGGTTGCGGCATGCGTTGCGTCTGCGCTGTTTCATAAGCCGGTTCAGATGATGTGGATGGCGCGGAGTTCCAGCCGGTAGGCATGCAGCGACGGACGGGAGCCGACTTTCTGGATGGTCTCACGCAACTGGGCGATGGTATAGCTTTTAGAAGGATCGAGTCCGTAATCTCCGGCGAATGCGGCGATGCCGGTCATGCGGAATCCCAGCTTCGTGTGCAGGGTTCGGCCATCGATCAGTTGTTCCAGGTCGGGAGCCTCCCCGTTGTGCTGCATCTTCTCCCACTTTCTTTTCCACCCTGGGATCAGGTCGTCGAAATCGTCGTCGTGGTAGGTTATGCCCGCCCTGCGGATACAGTAGCCGACGGTCTGCCCCATGAACGTATTGCGGTAGAAGGTCGTGCCGAACACCGTGCGGACGGGTTCCACGTCGTAATAGCACAGGGCCTGTACGTCTTTGAGCGCGGCGGGAACCTTCGGTTTGCGGAACTGCGGGTCGTGGTCGGCCACGGTCTTCTCCAGCCAGGTCTTGTGGAACGTGCCGATGCGGTGACAGAAGACCGGCTCCGCAGGTATGTAGCTTTTGGAGGCGCGGGTCATAATCAGCAGGGTGTCGGCGGACGAATATCTCCCGGTGCGAAACAGTCCGAGGTAGGTATTGCCGATGCGGCAGTAGCTGAACTCGCGCCGGTCGTTCTTCAGCTCCGCGAACGACACTTCGCCGCCGTAGAACTCTTCTGAAAGGCCGGTCTGTTTCGAGAACTCGGTAAAGTGGTGGCACGGCAGTTCGTCTTTGAGGCTCGGCATCTTACGGTACAGCTTCCGGGTACGCTCCGGGGTGAGATAGCGGCGCGGCAGGTACCCGACAAGGTCCGGGTGCTCCTCATACACCCGCGTTCCGATCTCCCAGGTAATGAGGTGGCGAGGCGTCTGCCTGATCCACTCGAACGACGGACCGTGCTCCAGGCAGTAGGCGACGAAATCCTCTGTCCACACCCCCTGCGGCAGTTCGGGGATATCGAAGCCCCGGCGGACGAAGGCTTCGCAGACCTCGCGCGTGAGCAGGCGGCGGTCCTCCCCACCGACCAGCGAGTCATTGTAATAGCGCCGCTGTGAGGCATGCTCCACGGCCAGCAGCAATCGTTCGGATGTGCGGAAACATTCCGGCAGCCTGCGGAAGTCGTACGGCGACTCCGAGACGATATGGTCGGCCAACTCGTCGGTCAGCAGGGAGAGCATCTTCTCCCGCATCGCCTCGGAGTCCATCATCCTGCCGACCATGTTCTTGTCGGAGAAGATAGCCGCGCGCAGCAATCCGCAATCGTATTTTTCGACAGGGACCTGCGTATAGTCCAGCGCGGCGAGCGCGAGCAGGTAGCGGCGTGTACGGAACCCGTGCGGCGTCAGGCGCTGCAGGGTCGCTATGGGCAGGATTGGCTTTTGCAGTAGGGTCAAGTAGAAGGCTGCGCTGCGTATCCGTTTCGGGATGAACGAGAGGATGACCTGCACGATGCGTTCCTGACTGGCATTGTCGCCCATACGGTTCCAAGATCGGGCGCTCGGAGCGTTCTGCAGGAGAACGTGGCAGGCCAGTTCCTTCGTCCACGCCGCCTGCGGGATCAGGTCGAGCAGGTGCAGGACACCCCGTCCGGTCAGTGCCTGTTTCAGTATCTCCCCGGAGCGCAGCGGCTCGGGGACGTGTCGGAGGTTATTGCGGTTGTTGGCCACGGCCCGCAGGCAGATATTGTACGTGCGGCACTCTTGCGGGATGTACTCTAGGTCCCAGTGCCGCCATCCGGTCGATGTATCGGCGTCAAAAATCCGTTCGACCAGCTCCGGGGTGCGGTATCGCTCCGGGAGGTAATGCAGCAGCTGGGGATCGTGCTCTCCGGCGGCCGCCCGGACGATCGCATCGGTGAGCAGCTCTTCGGGCAGATTGGCTACGGCCTCGACGATGTCTTTATTCGTTTTCATAAGATTGTGTTTTAAGTTTCGTTAATGGTATAAGTCGTTGTCTTGTCCGCGTTCGTCGCAGCAACGTCTGCTACTGTTCACCGATAGGCGGCCTTACGATCTTGATCAGCCGGTTGTCTTTCCGGCGGAAAACATAGAGGGCTTTCTGTTCCTGCGCTGCCAGCGCATCGAGCTCCTGCCAGGTGCCGGCATTCCTGGCCGTACTTTCGAGCGGGTAATCGCCGCCTTTGAGGACATAGACCTCTACGTCTTTCAGGTTGGGATACGGACCGGACTCTTCTTCGAGGTGCGTGACCAGCGGCGAAGTGATGTCGGTCACCCGTCCGCCGCAGGCATGGTACCAGTGTCCGTTGTCGTAGAGGTAGGCGATCTGGCCATCCGCGAAGAACTGCTCCTTGTCAGGGAAGATTTCGGCTTTCTCTTCCTTCTCCTTGTGTCCGTAGCGGATATAGGCCCGGCAATGAAGTTTGTCCAGCGCCTGCGGTGTCGAAGCGTCCTTGCCATAGGGCGAAGGGCCCAGTCCGCTCAGGTTGCCCAGGGCGAGCAGGGCGTCGATGCGTTTCTCCGTACGGTAGAAGGTACGCAGGATGCGTCCCGCATGGGAGAAATAGCCGTCATGGTGCAGGTAGACGGAACGTACCGTGCCATCGGCCTGCAATTTTCCGATGATTGCGTTCGTACTCATAATTCTTTGTGTTTTAAATGAAAGCGGCCGCCACTTCCCGGAAAGGAAATGACGGCCAAATAGAATGTTTATAGACAATGGTCGATTACGGAATGTCCTGTTGCAGCTTATTCCGGATCAGAGTTGGAATCCGTGCATCCCGACCGTTGTTTCGATATGTATCGTATCGTTCGTGTTTAATGTTTGTTATTCTTATCGCCATATTCAAAATATTTTAAGACGCAGGGGGTGCGTTACCCTACGGCAAAACGGTGCACGGCCCCGTGCCGGGTAACGGTTCCGGGAAAAATACCGGAGCCGCAGGCGAGGATGATTTTTTCCGGAACCTCCCGCAGGGAGGAGTTGCCTGAGGCACGGAGAAGGCCGTGCATATCTTTGCCGTAGGGTAATGTATGCCCGATATCTGTTTCTATAAATAACACGGAGATTGACGGTATGACCTGTTGGAAGAAGTGCTGACTTTTTATACAAATAGGTCTGCATGGAGCAGTGATTCGTCGTTTTCTATGCCGTATCGTATTAAACAAGAAAGACCTGCTGTTTTTCAGCAGGTCTTTCTGTTTATATCGGTCTTCCGCCCGAACCGATATGGTATAAAACCGTATATTATTCCGTCATCTCGATTGCGTCCACGAATGTAAGCCGGTCACTGGCTTCTTTCGTATGGAAAGACAACTGATCGAACAATACGTGGGTCTGAAGTTGATCGATCGTCGCCGAGGTGGAAAGAATGCCTTGTTCGTACAATTGAATCGTGGCGTAAAGTTTATCGTTCGCAACAGGGCCCATTACAAGATCGTAGTCATGCAACGCCGCTCCACGACGGTTGCCGACCACGAAATCGAGCCATTGGGCCGTGGGGCCGTCGAAGTGCATGACTCGTAGCGCATCGTCGTTCAGTGACCTCTCGTCGAAATCGTAACAAGATACAATGGCACGGGCGGTATTTCCCAGACGATTCTTTTTAATCAACGCCCATTTCTCGGCTTGTTCACGAGAAGTAGTCGTATAAAATCCTCGTCCGAAATCGGTATTGGCCCGCCCTCGCAAAGAAGAGGGTTTACGAACAGCATATGTAGAACCGTGATAGAGTTTCATTCTTATTTTCTCCGGTTTTTAAGATAGGAATCGATTTCACGCAGGATATATTCTTGACTTTGCGAATGAAGCGTTTCGAAGCCGTTCGTCAAGAATTTCAAAACGCCTTTGTTCCGGAATAAAGAAAGAATCTGTACCGCATCCCCTTTGTGTGCACGACGGTAAAGCTCGATGCAGAAAACGATAAATTGCGATACGGCAGAAGAAGAAACTTTTTGTCGTTCGTCGCGCTTTTCGGCTTCCAGCGTCTCATAAAGGTTCAAGGTGCTTTCATACCACAACTTGGCCGACGGATCTTCCATTCGCTCGTACAGCCGTGAGGTATAGAGGTAATACATCGCATCGATCTCGGACATGCGTTTCTTGTCCATGATGGTTTCTACCAATTCCTGTATTTTGAACGGCAACATAGCCGAGTCGATGGTCTCTGTCATATTTGTTTTATTAGGACAGCGTAACTTACACACCATGTAGCAAAGCTACAAATAATTTCTATTGCTGAAATTATACAAATACTATAATGCAGGGGGGATTTAATTAGATAAAGTTGTAAGATGTTGTTTGATTGTTTCTAAAATAGTATTTGATTCTGATTGTTTATATCTGGTCCATAAATGTAAAAATGCCCCCTCAACTACGGATTGAGAAATAAATCCTATTTCCCTGCCAATCTGAGCGTATAACAGATGTGCATCTAAACATGTTCGTCCAACGGATTGTATTTTAGTCAATACCATTTCGCTATCATCATATTTTTTTTGTAATAAAAGACTCAATTCGCCAATTCTTGAATCTGCCGGATTTTGAATAAGGTCCAAAACTTCATCAAAAATATAACGTTCCGGACATTGCCCTGGAAGTCGATAAACTTTGTCCTTTTCAGATTCTTGTTGTTGAGAATCCCCATCTATAATGCATATTGACTGAAATTTTGTACTTGGATCTTGATTGTGATGTTTATTAATTGCCACTGCGGTTCCATCACCTGCCATGAAATGGACTTCTATTTGATTCTCAATAAAACAAGAACTTTCTGCAAGAATCGTTTCGATCCATTTTTGTGCAAATTGATCTTCGACGAAAATCGCCAATGATGCATCGACTTGCCCTGTTATAGTTCGAAGGGAAGCTACGTCTAATTTTCCTTGATATAATGTATTGTTAATAGCTGCCCAGATTGCCTTGGGAGGTAATGGGGCGAGCGCATCATTACTGTGTGTAGTAAAAACAGCTTGTGCCTTTTTTCTTTCAGCCACTTCAATCAAATATTCTACCATCCTTTGTGTGGCAACAGGGTGTAACCCATTTTCAATTTCCTCTATCAATATTAGTGAATTTTCACCCAAGGCTTCAATTTGCATTACCATGCGTATGATACTTGATTCTCCTGCGCCAAAATGAAACTCGGAAAACGAGGATTTTCCATCATCGGTTTGACCTCTCAGAAGTGTAACTTTGCCATTTGTATCTACTTCAATTAATTTATATTGAGAGAGATCTTTTCCTAATATTCTTGACGCAGCCTGGATTACATTTTCTGTAAAAGTTTTCTGATGATTCTCATCAAAAGTATATTTTGAAGATGCGCATTTTTGCAGCTCTGTTCGTTCTGTTGCTGGAACAGTTCGAGATACACCAAATACACACACTTCTCGTTTCATATTATCACGAGACCACTTTAAACTTTTGAAACGGGCATGTTTTTTCAATATTTCATTTGGTGACAGAATTTTGTCAATCATTTCATATGAAATTTGCCAATTTTGCATGCTATCGTCAAGTGCTCCGCTTTTTGCGAAAAATCGACCAGGTTTTTGCGATATATAAGCGCAAGCACATGCTCCTAATACAGAAGTCTTTCCTCCTCCATTAGGGCCAATAATTGCAGTTACAGGAAATTCAAAAGAAACAGATTCGTTTTTAAAGCCACGTATTGGACACAATGTCACTTTTTTCAGATACTTGCCATAATTGTTATTTGTAACCTTCTCAAATAGAGCATTAATTTGACTCATTCTTATATCGCTTTGGTATTTCATGACTGTGTGTTTTGATTTACTATGATAAAAATATAAAATTTAAAAGCTAAAAACAAAACACATGAATTTATATCCTCTTTGTTTTCTTCTTTTTCTGTTTTTTAACTCTAACCTCTGCTTGCATATCCTCCCACTCCTCCATCGGGATGGGTTGGTTCTCTAAACCCGTTGCAAAAATGTTCAGCGCATCGGTAGCATTCCGTACTATTTCCGTCCACGGAACCGGGCTGTCGTCGTGCTTGCTTTTCGGTTCAATTCCGACGGATAATCGTAATCCATCTTCCATCTTGGCTACGATAGCTTTGCGATCTGCTTTCGGATCGTTGAACAACGCTTCGAAGACATTGGACGAAAATGCCTTTCCGAGCCGGGAGCCGTTGAGCACGATCCCCGCACGGTGATCGATGAATGTCGTACCGTAAATTCGTCCTTTGTCCGACTCCCGGAAAAAGACCGTAATGTCCCTCTCTTCCATTTTTCGGATAAAATCCTCCTTCGAGAGAGAACACCGTGCGGCATCGGCGGCGTATGTCATAATTCTTCGTTTCACGGCCGGGCTTTTCCTCAATCGTTCCGATCCGTCGGCCGTTTTCCTTTGTAAAGAGTCGTAGCCTACATCTTTGCCGATTCTGCTCGATTTGACGGGTACGCCGATACGCTCGCCCTTCTCGTCGAGTGCACCGTAAATCACTCCATGATACGCCCGTCCGTCCTTTTCGCCTTCGATCGCTTCCGCATAGACGTTGTATGTGTTCAATAGCGTATTGAATTCTTTGATCGAGGGAAAGTCGTACCGGCTCAATGCCTCCCTTACGATCGAAGATAGCTGTTGCTTGAGGTTCCCCGCCGAATAGTCGAGTTTACGAAGTTCATGGAAATCGTCCATGCGTTGCCCTTTTACGGCAGGATGCAAACGGTATTTCCGCTCGATCTCGCGCAAAATTTTCATCGAGCGCCGCGCTTCGAAAGCAGAGCCGATTTTCTTCCCGTCCCTATCCACTCTCACCGATACGATATGAATATGGCTGCGCCGGATGTCGTCATGCCGGAAAACGATGTAGGGCTGATCGCCGTATCCCATCTTCTCCATGTACTCGCGGGCAATCGTCCGAAGCTCATCTTCGGAAAGCCGGTCTTTCGGATGAGGATTGAGCGAAACATGAAACACGGGATTTTCCGTTCTGCGATTGGCTTCCAGATAGGGTTCGAAGGCCTGCATGGCCCGGTGGATGTTCAGCCGTGAAGGATCGCCTCCGGACAAGAGAATCATGTTGCTGCCGATTACTTTCGCCCGTTCTTCTTCCAGCTTGAGTCTGTTATATGCCAGTACGCCGTAGAGCGACGTGCCGGAGGTTATTTTTGCGACCATTCACCGAGGTATCTGTCGTTGAATTCTCCGATCAGGGCCAGAATCTGTTCGCTCACGGCTTTCAGTTCCCTTGTGTGCCGGACCAATCGGGCGAGAAACCTGCGGGCCGAGCGCTCGCTGAATCCTCGGTGAAGGGCATGTACGACCTGGTTATAATTATTGGCGATGGCTCTGAACTGATAAAAAAGATCGTTCAACCGGCCGTAAAACTCGACGGCGGAACGGTCGATGCGAACCACCTTCAGCTCGTCTCCGAACAATTTGGTGACGATAAACCGGGATTTCGTACCCTCTCATCCGGCCTCGGCCATCATCTTCAGCAGTCGGTTTTGCTGTTCGTCATCGAGCTTGAAATTGTAGCGATAAATCTTCCGGGCAGCTATTTTCGGCCGTCCCGCTTTCTTCTGTGCGGTCATAAAAAGAATTTTATTTAAGGTGAAACGACTTCGGAGTTTCACACCCCGCCTGAGGCGGGCATTTTTGTATGCCGGAAATATTTCCGGCATACAAAAGTACAGCTTGCTGTCGGCTGGCGCCGACAGAATCCGGTCTCTGACCGGATTCGCTCTGTGCCGGAGCTCCGCTCCAGCGCATCGCATCGAGCGGTGCGCTTACAAGCGCAATGTTAGATATAATTCACGAGGCGACATAACGGGGCGGACGGTCTGGAGCGGTCCGCGGCGGACATGCCCGCAGAATGGGCGAATATGCGGATTTTTCCCGTTTATTTTGTGCTTTACTCACCGAGGGTGTACACATGTCGGGTAAAGACGATCGATGCGGAACGTGTATCGATCGGGTGTGCACAATCGATGAATAAAGAGTGTGAGTAAATGCACTGGAGTGAGTGTACTCACTCACTGTACACACTGTGTGCACACAATCCATAGACACACAACTTTTTAACTTAAACGATATGGCCACAAGAAAAGAACCTGTATTCCTCGCCGTAGGCAATCAGAAAGGCGGCGTGGGAAAAACGACCTGCACGGTGTTGTTGTCGAGTTACCTGCATTTCAGAAAAGGTATACGTGTACTCGTCGTCGATTGCGATGCTCCGCAATGAAGTATCGTTCAGCAACGCGACCGGGAAACAGGACTTATTTCCCGGTCCGTGGAATTGAAAACCCAGCTCGTACAACAACACAGACTGACGGGCTGTAAAGCCTATCCCGTTCTGCAAAGCGATCCGGAACGCGCCCATGCCGACGCACTCGGATTTCTCGAACACAATCCGGAACCGACGGATATCGTTCTGTTCGATCTGCCCGGTACGCTGAATACCAAAGGCGTATTCCGTACACTCTCGATGCTCGACTATGTGTTTGTGCCGATCATGGCCGACCGCATGGTCGTCGAAAGCTCGATCATGTATTCGAAAACTCTTCAGGAACAACTCATCGGCAAAAGAGGGTGCAACCTCAAAGGCATTTACCATTTCTGGACATCGGTGGACCGCAGGGTCCGGACCGATCTGTACGAACGTTATGAGGGCGTACTCGAAAAACTCGGCCTGTCGATCCTGCGAACCCGCATTCCGGTCCGGAGTAAATTCAGCAAAGAAATATCGGAGAACGGAGGGCCGATCTATCGTTCCACACTTTTGGCGCCCGACAGTCCGTTCGTTCGGGATTGTCGGCTCGATGCGCTGGCCGAAGAGATATGTAAAATCGCCGACCTTACCGAGTCATGCCACGAAAGGTAATCCCGCCGGAAGAGATCGACGAGGATCTGTTACGCGACCTCGTGGGACAGGTCTCTCCCGTACTGCGCGATCCGGACGCCGTCCTGCCGCCTGCACCGGAGGTGACCGGGACAGCCGGCGCCGAAAGCGCTTCGGACAGAACCGTTCCTGTCAGGCGTCGCAGAATCGTTCTGCCGGACTACGCAGATACCTTTCTTTGCCCGACGACACTCCGAAGACGGGTGACGATCAACATCAACGAGCAGACACGGGATATGCTCATAACGATCCTCCAGCACATCGGTCCCTACCATCTGTCGCTGGGCGGATATGTGGAAAACATCCTGCGTCATCATATCGAGACTTTCCGGGACGAAATCAACGCTCTGAACCGGAATAAGCGTGATCGTAAATTATTATAAATATGGTTCGAATACTGACATTATGAATAGCCGTATTCTTTTGGGGAACGGTCGGTTTCCTGTTCATCGACAGGTTCCTGTTCCGAGGCGAACTTCCCGGCCTGTTCCTCGGAGGTTGGCGGGAGCGCATGCGCTCCCGTTGGAACCGGCTACGCAGGTTGAGTTGCCGCCTTTTCGGCACGGTGTTGCGCGAAGAAAGCGCCCCTCCCGTCCCGTTGCCTTCTCCGCAGGACGCTTCGCTGATCGTTCGCAGAACTTATACGGACGGCCCGGAACGGTCTGAAGCGGACACCGCTCCGGAACGTGCACAAGCGAAGGAAAAAGACGATACTTTTACATCACGAAACGGGCCCCCGATGGAAGAGCGTGCATGGAAAGCACCCCGCGATACGGAAAGGACCGAAGAGAATCCCCCGGCGAACCGAGAGAAGGCCGGCACGAAAGCAGAGGATTCACCCCAGGAGAATCCCGATGAACCGAGTCGGGAAGACGAACTGCAATGGGAGTCTCTTTCTCCGGAAACCAAACAAAGAATTCACGATCTGCTGCTCGAAGCAGAACGATCGGAGGAAGAACCTCCTCCGTTTCCCGAAGAAGAACGACGCGATTTACGTGAGCCGGATTTTTAGGTGGTTCCTGAAATCCCGTATCACCTTTTTGTCTAACCTAAAAAACATGCATCATGACGTACAGGATGTTCTGGGATTCAGGCTGACTCTGACGCGCAGCCCTCCCGGTCCTGTCCGCTCGGCGGGCAGGACCGTTTTCCTTTAACCGATCAAAACAAGAAAACGATATGAAAATCCGCAATTTATTTCTTACGCCCGTATGAATGGCTTTCACGGCTACCGCAGCTGTAGCGCAGGGTGGCAATGGACTCAATGGCATACAGGAAGCCACCCGCATGGTTTCGAGCTATTTCGACCCTGTGACACAACTCATCTATGCCGTGGGTGCGGTCATTGGCCTGATCGGCGGCATCCGGACTTACCAAAAGTTCTCATCGGGCGATCCGGATACCAGTAAAACCGCAGCCAGTTGGTTCGGAGCCTGCATTTTTCTGATCGTCAGCGCCACGGTCTTACGCTCTTTCTTTTTGTAAAAGCTATGGAATACGAAATCAACCGGGGCGTCGGCCGTGAAGTGGAGTTCCGGGGATTGACCGCCCGATACCTGTTTCTGTTCGCAGGCGGACTGCTCGGAACTTTTCTACTGGTCGTCGTCCTCTATCTGGCCGGTACGGCGCAAAGTATATGTCTTGGGGTCGGTATCGTCACGGCAGCGGCGGTCGTCGCCGGAACGTTTCGTCTCAATCGGAAATACGGACGCTGGGGACTGATGAAACTTGCCGCTGCGAGGCGTCGTCCTCGGCGGATCAGGCATCGTAAACGGATCGTCCGGATTCTTAGTTCACCGCAGACACCTCTCGATCAACTTTCGAATTTATGAAAAGTATACTGAAAAGCACGACCCTCGAAAAGCAGTTTCCGCTGCTATCCGTCGAACGGGGATGTATCGTAAGCAAGGATGCAGACGTGACGGTCGCTTACCGGGTTACGCTGCCCGAACTTTTTACCGTGACAACCGCCGAGTATGAATCCATGCACGGAACATGGCTTAAAGCGCTCAAAGTATTGCCGACTTATACGGTGGTGCATAAGCAAGATTGGTTCACGACCCGGCGCTATTGCCCCGATTTGGAACGGTGCGGGAGCGATTTTCTTTCGCACGGTTTCGAACGTCATTTCAATGAACGTTCTTTTCTCGATCATTGCTGTTATCTGTTTCTGACGAAAACCACGCGGGAAAGAATGCGTTCGCAAAGCGTTTTCTCGACGCTGTGCCGTAGCAGAATCGTTCCCAAAGAAATGGAAGACAGGGAGGCCGTGGGTCGTTTTCTGGATGCGGCGGGTCAGTTCGAAAGCATCGTCAATGAAAGCGGCCTGATACGTTTGGAACGCATGGATACCGACGGGATACTCGGAACCGGAGAGCGGAGCGGTCTGCTCGACCGATACTTCTCGTTGTCTCACGAGGAGAGGGCCGTACTGGAAGACATCCGTCTCGATCCGGGGCAAATGCGTATCGGGAATAAGTTTCTCTGTATGCACACGCTTTCCGATTTGGACGATTTACCGCAGGCAGTCCGCACGGACGGCCGTTATGAACGACTGTCCACCGACCGTTCCGATTGTCGGCTGTCGTACGCTTCTCCGGTCGGGTTGCTGCTCGACTGCGATCACCTCTACAATCAATTCGTGTTCATCGACGATCACGATGAAACGCTGCGGATGTTCGAACGTTCGGCCAAGAATATGAATTCCCTCTCGCGTTACAGCCGAGCCAATGCGATCAACAAAGAATGGATCGACCTGTTTCTGAACGAAGCGCATTCCCAGGGGCTGACCTGTGTGCGGTGCCATTGCAACGTAATGGCATGGACGGACAATTACGATGAACTGAGGCGCATCAAAAACGAGGTCGGCAGCCAGTTGGCACTGATGGAATGTACGCCGCACCACAACACGGTCGATATGCCTACGCTCTATTGGGGTGCTATTCCCGGCAATGAGGGCGATTTCCCGGCCGAAGAATCTTTCTACACGTTCATGGAACAGGCGCTTTGTTTCTTTACGGCCGAAACAAACTACCGCAGCAGCCCCTCTCCGTTCGGCATCAAGATGGTCGATCGTCTTCGGGGCATTCCGCTGCATCTGGACATTTCGGATCTGCCGATGAAAAAGGGCGTGATCACGAACCGAAACAAATTTATCGTTGGGCCAAGCGGGAGCGGCAAGTCTTTTTTTACGAATCATCTTGTCCGACAATACTACGAACAGGGAACGCATGTCGTTTTGGTCGATACGGGCAACTCCTATCGGGGACTTTGCGAATTGATCCATCGTAAAACCGGAGGCGAGGACGGAATCTATCTGACGTACACGGAACAGGAGCCGATCGCTTTCAATCCGTTTTATACGGAGAGCGGCGAGTTCGACATCGAAAAGCGGGAAAGTATCAAAACGTTGATTCTGACCCTGTGGAAATGTGAAAACGAATTGCCTACACGGGCCGAAGAAGTCGCCCTGTCGAATGCCGTGTCGATGTTCCTTAGCGCGCTTCAACGCGGCGGGAACATCGTCCCCTCTTTCGATTCGTTCTATGAGTTCGTCCGGGAGGATTACCGAAAAATCCTGCGGCAGAAAAATGTGCGGGAGAAGGATTTCGATATAGACAACTTTCTGAATGTGCTTGAACCTTACTATAAAGGCGGCGAATACGATTACCTGCTCAATTCGGAGCGCAAGATCGATCTGCTTCACAAGCGTTTCGTCGTATTCGAGCTCGACAATATCAGAGAGCACAAAATCCTGCTGCCCATCGTCACGCTAATCATTATGGAGACGTTCATCTCCAAAATGCGGCGGTTGCAGGGCATCCGCAAAATGATCCTTATCGAAGAGTGTTGGAAAGCGATTTCGAGCCCCGGTATGGCAGCCTATCTGCGCTATCTCTATAAAACGGTTCGCAAGTATTTCGGTGAAGCTGTGATCGTTACACAGGAAGTCGATGATATCGTCGGCAATCCGATCGTCAAGGAAAGCATTATCAACAATGCCGACTGCAAGATTCTTCTGGATCAGCGCAAATACATGAATAAGTTCGATACGATTCAGTCATTGCTGGGTCTGACCGAAAAGGAGAAGGCGCAGATCATGTCAATCAATCTGGCCAATCGTCCGGACCGGATTTATAAAGAAGTATGGATCGGCTTGGGCGGTACGCATTCGGCCGTTTACGCCACGGAAGTATCCGCGTTTGAATATCTCGCTTACACGACTGAAGAATCCGAAAAAACGGCAGTCTTCGCGCTGGCGGAAAAGCTGGGCGGAAATCTGGAATTGGCCATTCGGCAACTGGCCGAACGAAAAGAAACATCGAACCTCTAAAACAAGGCATTATGAAAAACAAACGCATCATTTTGTTCGTGCTTCCGGCGACCGTTATCGCCGCGATTATGATTGTGTGTAATGTAGGCTCCCGGCATCCTGCGGAGGCATTGCATACGCTCTGCGGTACATGAACGTCGATCAGGGACAGTTCACGAGTCGAGATCGAACGCGAGGGTCAGGACTATTGGATAACATTCGTTCGGTCCAAAGGCGGAGATACACTGGAGGTGGAGAGCCACCTGCTGTTCGAACAAGATTACGGAGGCGTCGGTTTCGTCGCCGACTCGACCGAAATCAGCATCATTTTCAAACCGGGGGCGGACCGTATGGTGATGCTTCCCGGCTTGGGAAGTTATGAAAGGAATTTACAAACCGAATGTAATACGACAGAAAATGACCGATAACAAAAACAAAACGGCGATGCTGCTGAGGATGTCCCGGCAGGTTCGCCATCTCATCGATGAATTCGAAGCGAAACTGAAATATCTGGTGGCGGAAAACCGCACGGCCCGCATTTGCGGCAGTTGGATCGGGCTGGACGGTAATTATTGCCTGTTGATTCGTAAAAGCGGCAACGGATATGCGGCCATGCTGTGCGACAATTCGAGACTGTACAAAATCATCGTTATGGAAACCGAGCTGGAATACAACGACGGGGTACTTTCCATTCCGGGCCGGGACGAAACCTCTCCTTCGCAAGCGATCGGTTACCGTGCCCGTCACGACAGGCTCCGCTTCGGAGAATACGGACTGTTCGAACCCGAAGAGGTCGTGTTGCGCAGAACGGATGCCTATCGGTGCGAGGAACCTTTCGCTCCCGATGAAATCATTTATTAAGCGAAAGACTATGGAACGTAAACTCATCGTGCTGTGCTGCCTGTTGCTGTCGGTATCGACGCTTCGGGCCCAATGGACCGTCGTCGATCCGACGAATCTCGCGCAGAGTATCATCAATTCGGCCAACGAGATGATACACACCTCGACGACGGCAGAAAACATGATTAACAACTGGAAAGAAACCGTCAAAATCTACAAGCAGTCCAAAGAGTATTACGACCGGCTCCGGGGCGTGACCGAGACGGTGAAAAACGCCCGTAAGATTCAGCGGTGTATTTTAATGGTGGGTGAAATAACCGACATCTATGTAACCAATTACGAACGGATGTGTGCCGACAGGCATTTCACATCGCGGGAACTTTCTTGCATCGCATTCGGGTATTCGCGCCTGCTCGAAGAGAGCGCGGCCTCGCTGGCGGAACTTCGTCAAATCGTCACTCCGGGCGACATGTCGATGAGCGACAAGGAGCGTCTGGATATCATCGAGCGGGTACATGCCGATCTGGTGCGTTATCGGAGGCTGACGGAATACTACACGCGAAAGAGCATTTCTGTGGCGCTTCTGAGGGCCGAAGAAGCCAACGACTCGCAACGGATCATCGCCCTATACGGTTCGGATTCGGATAAGTATTGGTAACCTGAAAACATCGAAATCATGCAATGGGACAGTCTGCACTCGATTCTTCGAGTGCTCTATGAAGATATGATGCCGCTGTGCGAGAAAATTACGGGCATCGCTTCGGGGGTGGCCGGGCTCGGAGCCCTGCTCTATATCAGTTATCGTGTATGGCAGTCGTTGGCGCGGGCCGAACCCCTCGATCTGTTTCCTCTTCTGAGACCTTTCGCCATTGGGCTTTGTATCATGTTTTTTCCTACACTGGTACTTGGTAGTCTGAACGGCATCCTGAGTCCCATCGTAACGGGCACTCACGAAATCGTGGAGCAGGAAACGCTGAAGATGAATCGCCTTCAGCAAGACAAAGACCTGTTGGAACGGGAAAACCTATCGCGCGATCCCCGTAGCGCTTATCTCGTGTCGGACGAACAGATGGATCGGGAAATCGAGACTCTGGGATGGTCCCCGAACGATCTTATGACCATCGAGGCGATGTACGAGAAACGGGGATTCTATATTTTCCGAAGTATGATCGTCGATTTTTTCCGCTGGCTGCTCGAACTGCTGTTCAAAACGGCGGCTTTGGTTATCGATACGGTACGCACGTTTTATCTGGTCGTCCTTTCCATTCTGGGACCTTTGGCTTTTTCTATCAGCGTGTTCGACGGCTTTCAGAGTACATTGACAGGTTGGCTGGGACGTTACATTTCCGTTTATCTGTGGTTGCCCGTGACCGACTTGTTCAGCGCGATGCTCTCTCGCATTCAAGTCCTCTCGCTGCAAAAAGACCTCGAATTGATGAGTTCCGATCCGTTTTATTATTTCGACACCAACAACATAGTTTACCTTATCTTTCTCATTATCGGAATCTTCGGGTATTTCACCATCCCGTCGGTAGCCGGTTGGATCGTTCAGGCGGGAGGCTTCGGAGCTTATAACCGAAAACTGACCCAACAAGGCAGTAAACTTACCAATTTCGTCGCGAGCGCGGCCGGGGCCGCCTTAGGGACCGGATACCGGAAAATAAGAGGGGCCATCAAAGCCTCTAAACCATCAAACGAAAAATAAATTATGCGAGAATTCAAAAGTTTAAGAAATATCGAAAGCAGTTTCCGGCAGATCCGTCTCTTCGCCCTTGTCTTTTTGGGGTTGTGCACTGCTGTGAGCGTCTGTTGCGTATGGAAGGCATACGATTTCGCCGAGCGGCAAAGGGAAAAGATTTACGTTCTCGATCAAGGAAAATCGCTGATCGTGGCCTTGTCGCAGGATCTCTCCCAGAACCGCCCCGTGGAAGCCCGTGAGCATGTGCGGCGTTTTCACGAACTGTTCTTCACGCTCGCACCGGAGAAAAGCGCCATCGAGTCGAACATTACAAGGGCTCTCGCCTTGGCGGACCGCAGTGCGATGACCTATTATAAAAACCTTGCGGAGAAAGGATATTTCAACCGGTTGATCGCAGCCAACATTTTTCAGACGACCGAAGTGGACAGCATTCGGCTCGACTGCGAGCAATATCCTTACAAGGTGAAAACTTTTGCCCGGCAGGTCATTCTGCGTGAAAGCACGATCACCGAGCGCAGTTTGGTGACTACCTGCGAATTAATCAACTCGGTTCGCTCGGAGAGCAATCCGCAGGGCTTTTTGCTCGAAAATCTGAACATCGTCGAGAACAAAGACCTGGGAAGCTATGAGCGTTAGGCGGTTATCCTTGCGAATACGGGTATTGCGCTTTCGTGCAACATCCGCTCTTCGGAGTTATCTCGAGAGTCGGACACTCCGACAACGGATCTGCATCGTAATCGGCATGCTGTTGCTTTTTGCCGCGGCCGACCTGTGGCTGATCGTAAAAGCTGTTTTCTCGGATGGCAACGCCATCGAACATATTCAACCTCTCAATCCCTAAAACATGGCGGATATCAAACAGAACAACGGGGGTGCCGCTTCCGATACGATGGAAACACGCCCCAAAACGCTTTCGAAAAAAGAGCGTCGGCTCAAGACTCTCCTTGCGACGATTGTGATGCTCATTCCTTTCTCCGTATTCATGTACATGATCTTCGGCGGCGAAAAGAAACCCTCCGAACCGGACACCGTAGACGGATACAACGCTACGGTGCCCGACGGCCGCAGCGAGCCGATCATAGCCGACAAGCGTCAGGCATACGAGCGGACGGAGCCGCAATCACGGAATAAAAGCACGGCTCAAAACCCTTTTTTGCTGCTCGAAGGCAGGAAAAACGAAGCGACTGTCGCAGACGGCGGAGAGAACAATCTCGAAAAATCGCAAACGGCTTACCGCACGGCAACCCGACAGGTGGAGAATTTCTATCGGGCACCTTCACGGGAAACGGCCGAAACGGACTCGCTGCGACGGCAGGTCGCTCTCTTGACTGCACAACTGGAGGAACGCTCCGGAACACAGCGAGTCGATCCGCTGGAGGTGGTCGAACGCTCCTACGCTCTCGCATCGAAATACATGGACCGTCCGCAGGAGAGCGTCGTCGAATCTGCTGCTGAGAACCGGTCGGCGGAAGCGGTATGTCAAGTACCCGATAATGTCGTCTCTTCCTTGCCACAGTCCCTTGCGGATACCGTTGCAATCGAAGATAGCGCCCGGTTTTGCAACCGTTCCTTCTACACGGCGGTCGGTGCGACGGACCGGAACGTCCATCGGGGCATTCGCGCCTGCGTGGCCGGGGATCAGACGATTGCGAACGGTTCCCGTATCAAGCTGCGACTGCTGGAGGCGATGTCGGCCGGAGGTAAACGGCTTCCCGCACGCACCGAGCTTTTCGGTACGGCCTCGATCGTCGGGCAACGCCTGAGCATTGCCGTAACGAGCATAGAGAAGGATGGAGATATCGTTTCTGTCGATCTCGCAGCGCACGACATGGACGGCCAATTGGGCCTGTATGTCCCGAATTCGACCGAACGAACGGCGGCCAAAGAGACTGCGGCCGCTATCGGAGGTGCTTTCGGATCGGGCATATCTTTCGCTCGCAGCGCCGGTCAGCAAATCGCGATGGATGTCGTTCGTGGCACGATGGCCGGAGGATCGCAGTACGTGGCTTCGAAGTTACGGGAAGTGAAAGTGTTCGTGAAAGCCGATTATGAATTGTTATTGATTCCTAAAAAGTAAGCAATGAAAAAAACGATCATTCTTGCGGCGGGCCTGTGTCTGTCGCTGCCGGGCTTTTCCCAAACGGGACCCGGCAAAACGTTCCACGACAAGCAGGTGATAGAACCGTACCGCGTCGAGGTAACGTTCTCCAAAACCGTGCATATCCTGTTCCCGGCGGAGGTGACGTATGTAGACCTGGGCAGCTCGTATCTGATCGCAGGCAAAGCCGACGGGGCCGGCAATGTGGTCCGGATCAAGGCGGCTGTCCGGGATTTTCCCGGCGAAACGAACTTCTCGGTCATTACGGCCGACGGGTGCTTTTACAGCTTCAATGCCTCGTATGCCGATGAACCGGTTCGCCTGAGCATCGAAATGGAGGACTGGCTGCACAAGGACCCTTACAGTGAATCGGCTTGCGACCGCATGTATGTCCGGCTCGACGAACTGGGAAACGAGACGCCGCTGACCGTAAACCGCATCATGTACACGATCTACCACAAAGATGCCCGCGACATCCGTACCGTGGGGTGCAAACGTTTCGGAATCCAGGTTTGGCTAAAGGGCATCTATGTGCACAACGACTTGATGTTCCTGCATGTCTCTGTAAGAAATCCCTCTCGCATACCGTTCGAGATCGACTACATCCGTTTCAAAGTGGCGGACAAAAAAGTCGTACGTCGCACGGCTCTGCAAGAGACATTCGTCAAACCGCTGAGGGTATACAACGAGGTGACGGAAATCGGCCCCGCTGAAAATGCCCGCAGCGTGTTCGCATTCTCTAAAATCGCCCTTCCGGACGAAAAGGTGTTGGTGATGGAGATTTACGAAAAAAACGGAGGCCGGCATCAAACGTTTCGTATCGAGAGTACCGATCTGATAAAGGGGCGCCCCATCGACGAACTTAAAATCCGGTAACGATGAAACGTTTGTTGTCCATATCGCTGCTTATGCTGTGCTTGGCCTGCGGAACGCTCCGTGCACAGCGCTGCCTGCCCGGTACGTGGTCCGTCGAACTTTCCGCAGGAGCGGTGGACGGTCTGCTGCTGCGCGACGAGCATTCGGCGCACAGTTTTTTCGGACGCCTGACATGGAGCCGATACCGCCGGAATCTGAACCGCTGGACTTTCGGCATGACCTATTTGCGAAAGGATTATCCCTATAAGCATGTCAATGTGCCGATGGCACAGTTTACGGCCGAGGCCGGGTATTTCACTCCTTTGCTTTCGGATCGCAGGCGTCGTATCGTCCTTTCGGCCGGAATGTCGCTCGCGGCGGGATACGAGACGACAGGACGCGGGCAAAAACTTCTTTTCGACGGGGCGACCCTTCGCAACCGGGACGGCTTCGTTTTCGGCCCCATGCTCTCGGCCGAACTCGAAGGGTTTGTCTGCGACCGGCTGTCGCTTTGCCTGATGGCCCGCGAACGTTGTCTTTTCGGCCGCACGGTCGGAAATTTCCACACCGAACTGGGCGTGGGCATTAAATTTCTAATTCGCTAACCGATGGAAACAGCAATGAAGACATTAACGATCTGCGGCATCGCGGCCGGTGTGCTGGCGATGCTTTGGGGATGCAACGACAAAATCGATGTCGAACAGGATTACGACTTTTCGCTTTCGACATGGCACCTGCCCGAAACGATCCGGCAGGGCGAGGCCGTCGAAATCCGCTTTACGCTCGACAAGGCCGGGAACTACGACGGAGCTGAATACTTCGTCGGATATATACAAACGGCCGGGAAAGGCGTCGTGTACGACCGCGGCGGTACACTATTGGTGAACCGGGAAATGCACGCGCTCGACGACATGGCCGAGGTGGACCGCAGCCATCCGTTCAAGGAGGTTTTTACGTTATACTACCGAAGCATGAGCGACAAGCCTTCCGAGTTGAAATTCATCGTGATGGATAACTTCGGTCAGCAAACGGAGCTGAGCGTCGCCTTCACGACGGAACGGTAGACGAGTCGGAGAAGTTTCGAAAAACGATCCCAACCAAAGAAAACGGGAGACCGGACAGTGCATTTCCGGTTCTCTCGTTTTCTCATGCGCTATCCCGTCGGGAGCGGGCTTCAATTCGCCCGTCCATGTACTTGTACTCAGGATAATCGGACGTGCTCGGATCATCTCCTTCGTATTCCACGAAATTCACGTCGGACACGAACGGCGACGTGCTTGAGCTATCCGTCGCGAACCGATTTACCGATTCTTCGGATACGTGAACTCCGGTCGGACATAGTAACAAACCGTTTCGTGTTTTTCTCGGTCCTTGTATAGTTTGACAGCCAGCGATCTATTGTAAATTCTGCGGCTGGAGACGGGGGCCTCGATCGCATCCCACTCTTTGCGGGAAACGGCTTTCTCCACGTCCCGGTAACACCATACGACAAAGTGGATCGGCCAATGGCCCGGAAACACCGTCGCTTCGAAGTCGTTCAGAAAGCGCTGGAAATCCTCTTCCCGTCTAAAACCGATGCCGTCTCCCCGGTACAGGTATCCGTCCTGCGGTTCAGCGACTTTGCGGAAATACATTTTCCTCCACGTTTCGGTAGTGAACTCTCCGTAGAGCGGATTGGCTTCCCGGTATTCCCATAGACCGACACGCGCTTCGAACATAACCGCCCCGTTCCCGCAAGGACCGCAATGCCCCCATACTTTGAACGCCCCGTTCGTCTGTCCGACGTACTGTGCATCCCCGAACTTCATAACGGTGAACGGGCCTCCGCTTACGTTGCACCATACTCCGTCCGCAGTATAACCCGTGAACGGAACGTACGGATGAACGCAAATCGAGAAATCACTCTCATTGCGCGTTTCGATCAGGGCATGATCGGAGTAATCGCCGTGACGCGAGACGTAAATCACCCGGTCGCCGATTTGGGGTGTGTGTACAGATCGCGTGTTCTCGATCTGTTCCACAAGGGAATTGACCGTTTCGACATCTTCTTGGCTCAGCCGGTGTTCCCGGTCGTAGGTTTCGTTCAACGGGAGAAGCGTTTCGAGCGTGTACCTCGGTGTCTTTTGCTGTGACATGACTTTTTAAATTTTTATTCGATCCGGCATTCGGGGCCGGAATTCCCATTGTCGCAGGCAGAGCGAGGCGTGTTCGGACCGGCGGGGTTTCCGGGGGAAAATACCGGAGTCGTAAGGCGAGGATGATTTTCCCCCGGAAACCTTGGAAAGGTCCGGGAAACACGCCTTATATTCGCCTGCGCAATGGGAAGGGATGCCATAAACGGAATTTTATGACCGGGAATAGGCTAAAAGGTCATCGAATTGCAATAAAAAAGCTGAAATATATTGCAGCATTATTGCATATTTACAAAATGTCGTTACCTTTGAAACGAACGATTCGCCGGAAACGGCGGGTTTGTCGGCTTTGCAATACATAAAATTCTGGTAAAATTTGAGAAGCAAAGCACAATAGCCCTCACATTTTTTGGCTCATGCCAAATGCGAGGAAATTAATTGAGATTCCATGCTTTCGGCGTGGGCCTCTTGTGCTTATATTCTCAACGGTTTACCAGAGCCTTATGTATGTATAAGTACAATGCCCGCGCCGCTTCGTTTTCCGGTGAATTCGAAACTTTCAAAAGACGAAAAGTTATGGTATCTTCGCGGAAAAGAAAACGGCTCTGGCCGTAACATATTTAAAGGTTAAGACAACCTTTGCGTCTAACAGTAAACTCGCGACTGTCTCGTTTTTATCCTGACAGGTTTTCTCTGGCGTAAATCTTGTCCAGACCTGAGCTATGTCCCGACCACATTCAGGTCGGGGCTGGCTTGGGCGTAAGGGCAGTTACCAGAGAAGGCTCGCGAGGCCGACTGTTAGGGCTGTCTGAGCGCCCTTTTTATTGCCTATCTCCTTTAGGGGGCCTTATGCAGACGAACCGATGTCCGACTCCTTCACCCGCCCCGGAAAATATGCTACGACCTTCGGTCCGCTTTATCGACTCCTTCGCTTCGGCGCAAACCTTGCCCGCCGCCTCCGGACGGTTCTGTCGTCGTGGCCGTGCGGCTGACATCGCACGGGCTCCGGGATTATGCATTGACGCCGGGTCCCGGTTTCTGCGGGCAAAGCGAATCCGTTCGACCGATTCACTCCGTCGTCGGTCTCAATCTCTTTTCGTCATACCTTTTCGCACGGCGTTTCCGTCCTTTTTGCCGTATACCACACCTGCGATCACAGGGGGCGAACAGGAACAGGACGCCGTGTTTCGCATGTTCCGAAAGTGCGGTTTACGCTTCGATGGATCGCACTATCATTCGGGGAACAGTGCGGCGCTCATCGGTTTTTGTGAGGGCAGCCGTGCGGGCAATCCCATGCCGCAACTTTCCCCTTGTATAAATATTTTGCGCTCGGACCGATACGACGGTATCGCAAGAGGATATATACAGTTTAAAGATCGGCCTTCGGACCGTTTGCATGCCTATTTTTAGATATCTTGTTTTCGAACGGCCGTTTCGGCGACCCGGACCGGACATCCTCTGCCCGCGGTGAAGGTTTTGGAGCACCATGACCATTGCCTGCGAACCGATGCGAATCCAACGGACATTCCTTCGGTTTGAAACACCGCCGATGTCGCAGGAGCCGGCGAGCGATTCGGAAGCGGTTCCCCTCAGCCATTTGCGGGAAGCCCCGGCCTTTGAGAGAAACGGCCGTTCTTTTTTTCTATCCCTTTAATCGTAAACAGAAAATATACGAGCTTTATGGAAGAATACGAAACGCAGCGCACGGTAGCCGTAGTGACGGTACTCTACAAGGAAAGATACCTGACCTCCCTTGTGCTCGAAGATACGGAAGCGGGCGACATGTTCGTCGAGGTGATGCGACAGGCGCTCAACCGAAAGGGACAAAAACATATTACGTTCCGCAAGGAACTCAAAACCGTCTACAGCATCGACACGATCTTCGAAGACCTCTTCGCCCTCTCGGACGGCTGTGCACAGCCGCAGGGAACGCTGGCAAAGTTGATCGGGGAAATCGACAGGAAGGAGCAGAAGTCCGATAAGAAATGAACGCGTTCGGAGAAATAAAAGAGAAAAATAAGGGCTTGAATCATCAAGCCCTTATGAATTAATTCATGTCGATCGGTGTGGTCACTTTCTTTTGGACCGCATCAAGGTGCTTCGGCCGAATGTTGATCAGATAGATTGTCAGACTGTCGTTCGTGATAATCATGTTTTCACGTTTTCTTTTTCTTCGTAAGAACGGTTCGACTTTGAGTTTTTCATCGTAATAAATAATTTCCGGTATACGATCCCGAATCGAATCGTAAGGGATAATACGACAGACCGTTTTCGTCGTATCTGTTATGCGGAGAATAGTCTTCCTCGTACTGTCGTATGGAACGAATGGAGTTTGTATTCCGATCGTTCCTTCTTGCGACGAAGCCCAAAAACTCCAATAATGAGGAATGTCTTCACAAAATCCGCAACTATTAAATATTCCATGAATTGGCAACTCATAACCTGCCGGTATTATTTCTTTATTATTATCAATAAATATTAATTTAGGTATAAACCGTGCAATAAGCCAATGTTCATTAGGAATGATGTTTTGCGCTTTACATATATTGCAAAGAAAAACCAACAGAACGTTAAGTAACAATATCTTCTTCATCGGTTATTAATTATCGTAACGGCACGTTCAAATGTCGAAAATCTAAAAGACTTGAACGGATAGTTTTGTTTGTTATAGAAATGAATTTCTTTTTCAAATATTTTGGAAATTTCAGAAGATAAAGAACCAGATGGTATAGATGCATTTAAAGTTTTATACCCTAAAACAATATTCGGTTGACTCCCGACAGCATTTACTCTGTCGAAATCGGACGGTTCGGGATTTGCTGCTCTGACAACTTTGCCGTGTTCATCTCGATAAAGGGGATGCCCGTGCACATTGTATGCGACTTTGTCCCCGGCTGCTTTTAAATCATCCACGGCCGGTTTCCAATCTTGCGCATCAATTGCTTGCGTTTGCCCCTTGACAAGACGTGAAATCGTCCCGTTTTCTCCCACCCGAAAACCGTATTCGACGCTTTCCTTATCCATGCTTTCATACACTCCATTCATACTTTCCATCACCTTGTTGCTTGGAACGCCAAGAGCCGCTCCGGCAGCGATCATTTCTTTGATTTTCGATTGATTCTTCGAAAGTGTCAGCACCAAATATTTAGCATCATTGCCATCGTCTACGTGATAGACCAAATTCCCCAACAAGTTGAAATAATCTGTAATGACCGTTCCTTTCGGATCGACATATTTGATCGGATTGTTCCCACAAAAGGCGTACGGACTCAGAGAGTAATACTTTTCGGCCATCGGGTCCGGAACACTCCAGCAAGCAGTTCCCGGTGCATACATCCTTGCATCGTAATTCAGGACACCGATATTCCCCGTTTCCTGAGACTCTTTGCCATTATATCCGTAACGTCCTTTATTGGCCACGATCTGCATCGAAGTCCAACGCGAACCGAACGGGTAATAATCGTTTTTCTCCACTCTCCTTTTTCGGTTATCCACCACGCAACGCACGCTTCCCAGATGGTCGGTGAGGAAATAATTCACTTTATAGCCTGCTGAAGTCGTCTCGATCCGTCCCTCTGAGAACGCAGCGCTCTCCAATATCGATTCGTCTCCCTGACGAATATATACCAAAGAACCCAAATAATCAAATCCATTGCCGTCATTATCGATTACTTGTCGGAGCACGCCGTCGGCCGTATAACTGTATGATGCCCGTAATTGTCCGGGAACCCACAGACCGATGCCGGGACTTTTCCGAGCTATACTCACTCGATCTGAGTTCGAATAGCTGGCAGGACGGTTCAGCAGGTTGTATTTTACTTTCATCGACTGAAAAACGTCGAAGATCCTGTTGCCGTTCGCATCGTAAGTACATGTATCGAATGTGCTCGATGTGCCGAGAGATGCATTATCGGAAAGATTATACCCGACTGGTTCGAACGGATCGGGTTGCAAGCCACCCAAATCCAATGATGAAAGCAGTTTGTTCGAGTTCCGGTACCGATAGCGAAGTAGTTGGGATTCTCCCATGGTGTAACGCTCCATTTGCAGGATATTGCCATTTTTATCGTATTGGAGATTCGTTTCAACGAATTGATTGTCTTTTGTCCCATTGGTGTATTGGTCGGTTTGCGTAAGTCTGTGAAGCGCATCGTAGCCGAACAGATATGCATAGCGGTCCGATCCGGAATGCTGCCACTCTATGGAGTTGATATTGCCCGAATAACAGACTGTGTGGGACGGGTCGACAGCAGGAGCGTCCTGATAATGCAATATTTGGCAAAAGAACGGGCTGTGCTGTCGGGTAAGCCATCCCCGGATATTGTATTCATAAGTTTCGGCCATTTCACCGAGTCCTTCGCTTATCTGCTTGGCAATTCTTCTACCCCGATCGTCATAAGTATAGGCAACGACGGCTGGCGTGCCGCCATTGAGTGTAGTACTGTCACCGATGATTCTGCGCGCATGGTCGTAACGATACATTCGATCCAGTACATCTTCGTCCGCATTGGGACCGGCTTGGTGCGTTTCCCGTTCGGACAGGACATTGCCTACGAAATCCCTTTTATAGAGATGCCTGCTGATACCGCCCAGATGATTTCTCATAACAGACTGGGCGATTCTTTTGTATTTATCGTAATAAATTGCTTCGCAGGTCGGCTGTATCTTATCATCTAAAGGAAAGCTTACTTTACCTGTCATATAACCTTTGGGATCGTATGTCGTATAATTGCTGTCGAATCCCTCTACAGCGGCGAATTCGAGTCCGGAGAAATTAATATCGACAGAAGAGGCGAGATAGTCGTAATTGTCATAATAATCGACAGAAAGTAATTCGACTTCACCCAACGAACAGTCCGTCAGTTCGTATCCCAAGTAATCGAATGATGCCGGAGACGTTTTGTAGGAAGCGGTAACAATTATTTGATCCAGACATCCTGGAGATATTTCCGATCCGTCAAATTGTTCACATGTTCCGGTCAGTACCGTTCGTCCCATAGCATCGGGAATGGTAAATATCCAGCGATTCGGATTCTCAGCCCGCATATTCCCGTCTTGTGTAAAAATGAGTCGGTCGGACTTGTCGTACACATTGTAAAGCCAATCCGCTCCCGGCAATTTTTTCCGTATGCAACGTTGCCGTTGATCGTAACAATATAAATAAGCGTATCCGTTTATAATAGGGTCAGACTCGTCCCAAAGCACATTCTCGTCAGTTAGCGCTTCTGAGGCCATCGGCGGCAGGACGTATCGCAAATTCGACATATCGTCGTACACATAGTAAGTATCGTATTGGATCGTGCCAGCCATACTGCGGGATAAAATCACTCGGCCGGCCTTATCCTTGAATTCGTATGTGCGATTTCCGTCTTCATCGGTTCGGCGTACGACCGACAAATCGGCTTTCGCATAACGTCCCGTGTTGATCAGTTTATCAGATTGTACTTGATAAAGATTACATATCAGGTTGATGTCGGGATTGGAATGCGATGTTTCTACAATATTAGTCATATATTCCGTTCGTCCCGCTTTCCCGATCCACTCTTCTCCGGGGCCTTGGGTTGCGATCTCTCTGCTCAAAGGATTCTTTTCGTATATCTTTTCGGTATATCCTCGTGAATCACAGTAATCCGATTCCGATCGAATGAGGTAGATAAGCGGTTTGAGATAAGAACCGTGATCGGGCTGAATGTTGGTAAGCGGCAGCCAACTCCTCCATTCCTTTCCCGCATCGTTGTATTCCGACAATACAATTTGATCGTAATAATCCGGTGTAACGCCGACATCGATTGTCTCCGATGTGCGTCCCAGTCCATCGAAATACTGCACATTCATCTTGCATTGCTTCACGGATAGATCGTCGAGTACCGTCTTCTCGACATATGGCGTTTTAGTAAGGATATAACAGCGATTTGCATCCAGAGAAAGTTGGGAAGAAGGAACGACTTTTATACATACAATATTACTCACAGCCGTCTTGCCGTCCGATGGTTGGATCGTAACTCGTCTGAAATAGGTCGTTTGATGTAGTATGCCCGGAGCATATTCTACAGCTTTGGCATTTTCGATTGGAATCCACTCGCCATTCTTGCTATATGAAAATTCCCATGCTATTGCGGGTAATTTTCCACCCACCAACTCTGGTGACTCCGAGTTGCGGATCAGGGAAGCCGTTTCTCCTGATCGAATTTCTTGATCTCCGGAAATATGTCCCGGATTGATTGTCTGAAGCTCAATCGTTATATCTCCCGGATCGATTAAAGATGCTGGGGGATTATCTCCTTGTCTATAGATTTCATCGGGAAGTATTGCTGCCGCCTGCGATTTCGACATGCCTATTGCCAATTCCAATAGCAATAACCCTATTGTCATGCTTATATAGCGATATCGTTTCATAATCTCGTTATTTTTAATCAATTAATACTGTTTTTTGATGTCAATTCGGCAAATGATACTCGTAAGATTCGATAATTCGATTCAAGCCCATCTCACGCAAATAAACAGATGAAAGACGGTTCGACTTATCGTATTCGTAATAAGTAGAAATTCTTTGAGGGTCGGTTATTCGGGTGATGCCCACGCCGTATTTGTACTTATATGAAGTGATGTGTGCATCTTTTAGAAAAGGACTGTCATATAGATCTTCGATAGTTCTGTCTCCGGTATCTTTCGAAGCAGAATACAATTCTGGCGAAATACCATTCATTGCAGCTTTGACCTGGTCATAAGTCGCATTTTGAATTTGTGCCAAAGGATAATTACCCCGATTAATCCAAACATATACAACGTCTCTTCCATCTTTTTGCTTGATGTGAACCGGATTGCCGTACTGATCGTATTTGAGATAGGATTCCTGCACTTTTAGTTTAGTATTCAGAACAGACATCGTTACTGGGACCGGCTCATTAGACTCCAATCTTTTGATAGTGGCTACCAAAGGAAGGTCTCCGAATATACCGTAGCTTCTTTCAATGGCATCGATCGCCAAATCTCTTCCGTTCGGATCTTTACGAATTGTTTTTATGACTTTTATCGGTGTATCGATCATATTTTTATCTTTCAGCATCTGAAACGGTTTGCTTAAAAATGCAGACGGGAAATCTGTCACGTATTGATTGATTTGACCGTGGCAGGTGCCGTTGCTTCCTGTTTCCAGTACGGAAGCGAGTTGATTCAATTCATTGTACGTGTATTTTTTTGTCGTACCGAATCCCGTGGAGTCAAGGCTTGTTTCCTCCAACAACAAACAAGGTTTGAGATAAATTTTATAAGTCGTATTGCCGAACATGGTGCCCGTCATCGATACATTGTAGTCTGTGCAAGCGTTGAGTGTATTGTACTTATAATTAATGTAGTTGATTTCATGGTTCCACTTCGAATATGTTTTCTTGTACAATAGCTTCCCTCTGAAACGCGACATGTCGTTCAAAATGTACATTCGTGCTTTTTCACATAATGTGTAATCTGAAATGATCTCGTCGTAACGATGGAGCGTTTTCGTAATATCGTTACGATCTGGAATGTCGAGCCAAGACGAGTAATGGTAATGATTATATCCTCCCGTACCAACCTTTTCGGTTACATCTGGATAGCAGATGAAATATTCATCAGAAGGATTGTTGAAACCGAAACTGTTGGCGCATATTAGCAGATCGGAGGTATTGTGAGTTGTTTCTACCATAGCTCGATCATTCCCAATATCTATCCATTGACTTGTTGTAAAATATCTCCTGAAACTTATCCCATACTTCGGTTTCAATAAAAGCACTCCACTGCCTGTTGCCTCACCCGGTTTCGAATATTCGAAAGAGCGACGTTTATACGCTGTTAAATCGGCGACATTGTCGTAATTGGTAATAGCTTTTACACGGGCACCTCCTGCGTATACGCCCTCAGGTCCGGTTTTAGTCAATAAATGATTGAAAGAAGCATTGTCCCTGTAAAAATAGGAATGATATATATTGGGTTCGTATTCGATGACAGAAGTACCTCCGGCAGGGTAAATCACCTTATTCAATAAGGTTGCCCTGCAATAAGATGTATCGACCGCATTGTTTTCTTCTATTCTATAGGTATACGAACCGATTTCCGCTTGACTCATTTGTGTGATGTTTTTACCTTTCCAAAATCCCCAGTGGTCTGTCGTAATGGTCAATGGACTTGGCAATCCCATAGAAAGATCGTATTGGAAAGTATATTTCCCATGCTCGCTGTCGTCGATGGATTCTAAAAAGAAATAGCCATTTTTATCCGTATATGTAAAGCTGACCGATTTAATTTCTTCTCCATCCCAGTAGTATTGGACTTTATCGTAACATTTCGTTGGCACATCGTTGTCGTTATAGAATTTAGTGCGATCACTCGTCGTAAATCGAATAACCGGTTCACCTCCTATCGATACTACTCGAAGAATCGGTACATGAATGTCATCTTTCATATAATAACGTTTAGATTTTCCGTACTTCATGACAACAGGAGCTCCATCTCGAAAATCAGGGTGTAGACAAAAATTTCTTATCTCGTCGTCGCAATGATAGTATGTGAAATAATTATAGATATGCGGTTGACTGAATGAGTCGTATCCGAAAGCGATATTTCTTTGATTCGGAGCATAAATGCAGCTTAAGTGCCATGCAGTGATATATCGCGGGCGGATATCGGTACCGGATGGATTATTCGGAATAAAGTATTCAAGCGTAGATATGTGACCTCCGAATTCATATATATATCCATCAGGAGCAGTTATCCTAATGACAGAATTTTTCGGTGCTTCGGTTGTGCTGTATTCTTGTACTGTCAAGCCTTTCAAATCGATTTTATACAACGAATCGCCAGACAGAAGTTTCGGTTTTCCTTGGTTGTCGATTATGAAACTCCCCGAATGTTTTCCTGCATTGAAAGTGAATACATCGGGTTCCAGATCGTATTTGATATCTCCTATAGTATACGGCGTTCCATGTTTATATGCATTCTTTGAAACATTGAATGTCAGTAGTGCATTCTGATCATAGTAATCGAATTTTGAGGTTTGAATCGCTGCCCATAAGCCATCTTTGATATATTTTTTTTCATCTGAATCCGTGTAACACCCTTTGACATCATCCGGCGAACCGTTCACTTTTCGGGATACAACACCACCGAAATTCAGGAACCAATTGAGTCCTACAGGACTGGGACGTTTGGAGGGAATGAATCCCGATGAAACGTATTTGATCGACATTGGCAGATCGAAATCTCTGTCTTTGTATCCGGGAAGAGGAATCGACATATCCAACAAACCGTTGAATTGATTGACATTCAGATTTCCGTATTTTGTAAAATCAGCGACTTGAGGAGAGGAAAGCCCAACGTTTTGCGGAGAAAAGAAATGTGCGGTCAAGTCGGCAGACAACGAAGGCTCGTCCTGTGCGGAGAGTGTAATCGTAAAAAACGTATTTGCGATAAGCACTCCAAAGAATAGAGACTTCAATCGAGAGTAAAAAGAAAATAGATTCTTCATAGGATCAAGTGTTTGAGGTGACATTTACAGTATAAGTTTGAGCTGATTATAAAATCGAGTCATTCCCCATAAGGGCAGTATTGATTCATTCCCATTTTTGAAAGTCGGTTGGCTATCTAAAAACACAATCGGATCGACAAACATTCATCATTGCGTTTAATTCGTAGGTTACTTTATTCCATAGGCATCATCGTTTTGTTTAGATTGATATTATTTTCACCCCATAATCCCGCCGAGCCGGAACATAGGCAGGTACATGGCGATGAGAATGACGGCCACCAGCAGCCCCACCAGCAGAATCAGCACAGGTTCGAGCAGGCTTCCCAGCGAGCGGAGTCTGTGTTCGAGCTCCCCGGTCAGGACATCCCCCTCGCGGCGCAGCATATCGGGGAGGCGTCCGGTCTGTTCTCCCACCCTCAGCAACGCGATGAGCCTGCGGTCGTAGAGCTCCGCAAAACGCTCCATCGCATCCGACAGGCAGGCACCCCGCTCCAGTTCGCGGGCGATCCGGGCAAAAGAAATCCGGTACGGATAAAAAGCGATGATCTGCGGCAGCATGCCGATTCCGCGCAGCAGCGGCACGCCGGATGAGGAAAGCAGGCAGAGTAGCCGGCAGAAGCGGGCCTGCATACTCTTTCTCAGCGTGTCGCCGAGCAACGGAACCCGCAACAGCAAGACGCTCGCGACTCGTTGTACGCCGGGCCTGCCGCCATATATTTTCCATAGCAACAAGGCTCCTCCGCCCGCGAGCGCCGCAACGGTCAAATAGGCCGGAAACGCTTTCGACAGCGAGATGATCCAACGAGTCATGGCCGGCAGTTCGCCTCCCATGCGCGAATAGACCTGCTCGAACATCGGCACGATCACGAGCACCATAAAGATCACAACGACGACGGCCGTAAAAAGAATGATCAGCGGATAGCTTACCGCACCGCTGACCATGCGCCGCTGCGCGATGCGCTTACGATAATAATCCGCCAGAAACGCCAGTGCCTCGCCGAGCCGTCCGGTCTGCTCGCCGATGCGCAACACCCCGCAGTCGAGCGGAGCGAAGCGTCCGCTCCGCTCGAAAGCGCACCCCAGCGATTCGCCGCGCACGACCGTGCGGTACAAACCGGTGAGCAATGCTTTTGTCTGTGCATCCCGCTCTCCCTCGATCAACAGCGAAAACGAGCGGCTGAAGTCGAGACCGGAGCCGAGCAGGGAATGCAATTCGGCGAAGACCGCCTCCTTGCGGGCATCTTTGAGGGAGCGCTTTTCCCGTTTGAGGAAAGTAAAAGAATCGTTCGGGTTCATGGTTCATTATGTCATCTATCGATCCGTTGCATCTTCTTCGTACTGGTATTGCTCCTCCTGCTCGTCCAACCGTTCCAGCCGCAGGTCCGGCAGATGCCGGGATGCGAACCCGACCTCCAATAGCGAGTCTCGTTCCGTCCGCAGTTCGATGAGGAGCGTATCGATTCGTCCTCCGGGTCCGGTATCGGGAGCGGTCCGCAACCGGACGACTCCGCGCAACAGCGTATCGGAGCGTTTGTCTTGCCGGACGATCAGCGCCGAGTCGGCCAGTGAGAGCCGGGCATGGATACCTCCCCGGCGATAAAGCGCAACCGATCGTTCGTTCTCTGCGAGCAGGCTGTCCGAATCTCCCGTCAGATCGACCGCGCGGAAATAACCGGCGTACTGTTCGGTGTGTCCGGCGATCCGCTGTGAAGTGCGGTCGAGAAAGCAGCGCAGCAAGCCCAGTCCATCCATCACCGAGAGGAAGACGATGCCGCTGAGGATCATCAGGATCAATACCTCGACCAGCGTCGAGGCCATGAGCCGCTTCCGTATGGCTTTGCAATCATTCATTGGCGATGATCGTGTTTGAGTCGAAACCGTCCGGATCGACCAGATACCGGTATTCCATTTTTTTGCGTCCGTTCGCGATTCTCACCGTCAGCGTCGCCTGCCATAGAATTGGGCAGGGAGCGTAGGGTTCGATGCGGACCGTGAGCGTTCCCCATCCGTAGGAGAGTTCGGTCGTGCCCTCTTCGAATGCTCCCCGACGGATTTCGCTCGCCACACAGGCGGCCCGGTAATCGGCGTCCACGCAGGCCATACCCTCGGACGGGGCTGTCGTCAGTCGGACGACGGTCTCCAAACTCGCCGCGAAGACGATCAACAGCACGACCGAGGCGACGACTGCCTCCAACAGCGAACTGGCGGAAAAACGGTACGAACGGAGCGTTCGGCACCATGGCACTCCCCGAACCGTCTTTCGGCCTCGTACCCAACGACGGTCTTTTAGGGCACCCATCCCGCCTCCTTTCTCCGGTAGACCGCCTCCGCCCACAGCGGATAGGCCGCCGCCGGGTTTTCGAGCAGCGTCATACCGTAAAGCATGTCTTCGTAATATCCCTCGGAGGAGTAGTAGACGAGACTATTGGCCACGAGAGAACCCGAAACGACACCCTGCACCTGCGCCGCACCGTCCGCCCACAGCAGTCCCCGCAGCACGGCTGTGCGGTCCTGCCGGTAATTCGCGCGTTTTATAGCGGGCTTTCCGTCCCCGTCGACGATCGCATAGCCCTCAATACGGCTGTCCGGGCCGATTTCGATGTAACGGTCGGGGTTCTCCCGCGCGACGAACACTCCCGACGGACAGCCGAGCGTAACCCGCTGCCCGATAAGCACCGTATCCGATGCGAATAGCTGGGCCCTTCCCCGGAATCCGTCTCCCACGCGAATCGTGCGGCCCACGACCAGCACATCGCGCAGACGGCAGGCGCTGTCGATGGATACCTTCTCTCCCAGCAGCACGGCCATACCTCCGATACGGGCGCTTCCTGAGAGGCCCGCAGCATCCAGCAGCCGAGGCTCCGTCTCGCCGAAGCTCACCTCCACCGAATCCGTCACCGCTTCCCATACTCCGGGCGTTTCCAGCAAACGCAATAGGCTGTCAGTCATCCGGCGGGCATCGTCCCGGACCGGAGGCAGCTCTTTGCCGGCCCGACCGACACGTTCGCCCGCGATTCGTTCGCCGTCGAAAAAGCGCGAACGGATCTGTCCGTACTGCACGCCGTGGCGGGGAAGCAGCAAACGACCGTGCAGGACGCTGCGCCCCGTCAGCGTCAGTGCAGCCGCGTCGGTCGCATACCGGAACGTACCCTCTCGGTCCGATGCCGCAGCGGAACCGAACAGCCGGGTCGGGGCGATCCGGGGATCGGCAGCCTCGACGCACACCGCCTCGTACAGTCCCCACGGCCGAACGGCGATCCGCACCCGGCTGTCGGGCAGACTGTCGTAAAGCCGCAGGCCGCCCTGCTCGTCGAGCCTTTCCGTCAGCGTGCTGTCGGCGGCGTACAGGACGAAGGCCGACTCGACGTTCGCCCGCTGCCGGGAGAGATAGCCCGCACGGGAAAAGAACAGGAAGTCGGCCTCCCACAACGCGAGCACGCCCAGCACCGAGAGCAGCATCAGCGCCGAGACGACCAACACCGTGGCCAATACGCTGGCGGGAAGTCGGTTGGGAGGATTCATAGGCTTATGACGGGTTAGGGTTGGCGATCGGATAGAAACCGGTTACGGAACTTTGACGAGATAACACTCTGTGTCACGGGCCATGACGAGCGAATCGTTCCGGACCTGCCGGAGCGTGAAGTCCCCTGCACGCTGTCCTTGACGGAGCAGATGGACCCGCCCGTCGATCGAGACCAGATAATGGTCGGTGTCCTGTTTGCGAATCCGGCCCGTGCAGGCCAGCTTGGCGGCGGAGCGCTTTTTTTGCGCTGTCGGTCGGGGCGTCCCTTTCGCCGATGTCCGGGCTGGCGGTTTCGCAGCGGCCGTGCGCAAAAACGGATCGGGATAGTCCAACCGCAGCGTGTCGTCGGATGCGGGGCTATCGTTCCGGAGCGCAGATGCGGCAGGCGGAGCGACAGCCGTAGGTTTCGGGCCGGAGGAAAAGAGTTTCCACGCCACGACGCCCCAAACGCCGAGCGCCGCAACGAGCAACAGGTATGTCAGCGGTCGCGATTTCATGCCTCGGAAGTGTCGCCGTCGGCGGGTTCGTTCGTGTCGTCCGGGGCCGAGTTTCCATTATCGCCGGGCGAGTCGTCCCCTGGCTGCTCATCGGACGGAGGCGTCGGATTTCCTTCGTCGTCTCCGGGTCCCTCCCCGCCGGAAGGCGGTTGCGGTTCGTCCGCCGGAGCGGGATCGACCCTCAGCGTATAAACCTGCTCCGGGGTGCGGTATGCCCCGTTGGCGGCGCTCAGGCTCCACTGATAGTCCCCTTCGTCGAGCCGCAACGTAAAGCGGTCGGCAGCATGGAGCGAATCGACGCGCAGCGTGGTGTCGGCCCATACGCGCGAGGCTTGGTCAAAACCGGGCGACACGACCGTCACCCGGTACGTGCGGGCGCCGGGCAGGGGCCGCCACAGAAAGGTCACCTCACCCGATGGGATGCTCGTTCCGTCTTTCGGTGCGACCACCTCGATCCGGGCCCGGTCGAGCTCCTGCTCGAAAATGTCGTCGCAGCTCCATAGCGATAGCGCAAGGAAAAACAAGGAATAAAAGGATTTCATATCGTGAAAGTTTACGGACGTTTGTCGGTCAACTGCTGGACGACGAGGCTCAACTGCAACGAGGTCTGCCGTCCCCGCCGGAGCGTCTTGAAGCCCGAAGAAAGCAAACGGCAGCCGGAGAGTTCCCGCTCCGCCGCACCGAGGGTCCGCAGCAGCGGAACGAAGCCTCCCGAAAGCACGATCTCGGCCGTGCGCAGCGTAAAATCGTCGCCCTCGCGGGTCAGGTAGGGCGTGTAGCTGACGACCCGAACGGAGCTATCCGGAACAAGACGCTCCAGCAAATCGAGCAGGCCGCCGCCGGCGATCAGTTCCACCGTATCGAGCATAGCGGCAGGAGTATCCGGTTGTATGGAAGCGGAATCCGTCTCCGCGATCGTCCGTTCCGCCCGGCACACCTCGCCCCACAGCGCGACCGTACGCCCCAGCGACAGCCGGTACACGGCCGCAGGCAGCACGACCAGCAGCAGGACCAGACGCACGACTCCTTCGTATCTGCCGATCCGGTTCATAAGGCAACGGTGATTTTAAATTCAGTCTCGCCGCTTTCACGGTTTTGCTCCAAGCCTTCGAGCCGGGCTTCGCGCAGCAGCGGTTCGGATTTCAAACCGCCCATCAGGGCCGAAACGCTCCCCGCATCCTGTGTCCGTCCCCGTATCGTAAGAAATCCGTATGCACAGACCGGATCATGCCCATCCTCCAGCGTTTTCAGCATAGGCTGTACGGCCAGCGAGATCAGCGTAACCGACGGAGGCACATGAGAGGCCACCCGGTCCAGCAGCAGGGCATGGCGGTACGGCAATCGGCGCGTAAAGTCAGCGACGATCGCCGTACGTCCCGCAGTACGCTCCTGCGAGCGTTCCATCTTCTTTTCACGGGCGGAAAGTACGGTCCGCAACTGCGCGCGACGCTCTTGGAGTGAGCCGGAGACGAGCGTATTGACTACGAGCAGAAGCAGCATCACCCCCAGCACGGGCAACCGCAGACGGCGTTCCGCCGCTTTAGCGACCATGCGGCTTTCGACCGAGGAGCGCAGCAGGGTCCGCCACGACAGGTTGCGGTAAAAACCTTCCGCCTGACGCCGGGCTTCCCATTCAGGGTCGTCCGTCGCGGCAGCGTAGCGGATGTCTGCGGTCGGCACGCCTTTCCCGGAGAGACTCTCCAGAAGCGGTTCGACCTGCTCCCGACGAACGAAAGAGATCGATTCGGTCTGCTTGTCCATGTTTTCCCGGCTCGACAGGCTCCATGCGAACGTTTCGGGATCGGACGTCACCTTCTCGACGATCGCCGTATTTTCCGTCGGTTTCGTGACGACCCCGTACCCGGAGACCGAGATCAGGACGGGACGACCCGCACACGCCTTTTTCAAGGCGGCGGCATCGGGTTCGGCGCTCTCCCGCAGGATTCGGCAGCCCGCCCGGTACCCTTCGAGTATGAACAGGTGCGTCGCGTAGCGATCCGCATCCTCGAAACGGATACAGAGCACGGTCAAGGGACCGACAATCCGTTGCAATATTACCTTACTCATCGTTATCAGGGATTTTATTCGACGACGATCGGTTTGATGAATACGTTCAGTCGGCGCTCCTGCCTGTTGTTCTTGTGCGTGCCGAAGATCCATTTGAGCACCGGTACGCGGGCGATGAACGGCAATCCCTGCGAACTTTTCTCGTGCGACTGCCGGTCGATACCGCCCAGCAGCACCATCTCTTCGTTTTTCACGCGCACCATCGAACGGAAGCTGCGCGTGGTGGTACCCGGAGGAGCCTCTTTTTCGGTACGGTCGGTGAATTCGCTTTGCGACAGATCGATCGTCATCGTGATATGGCCGTCCTCGCTCACATAGGGCGTGATCGAGAGGGTCATGTTCGCCTCGACGTTCTTCCATACGAACGAAGTGGACTGCACGGGATTCTGAGTACCCATGTAGGTATTGTTCGTCTCCTTGTAATACTGCATCTCCCCGCTGGTGAGCACCGCTTCATGGCCGTTGAGCGTCGAGAGCCGGGGCGTCGAACGCAGTTCGATCGTGCCGTCCTGCTCCATCGCCTTCAGGCTGGCATAAAAGTTCGGCGTCACTTTCCCGAGCCGGACGAGACCTATTTTGTCCATCAGATTGTTTACCGCTCCCGCCCCGAGCGTCATGTCGAGACCCGGGGAGAGCGTGCCGCTCGTCTGCGTCGGTCCCGTACCCAAACCGAGGCCGAGACCCGCCTCCAGCAACACGTCTTTCGAGGCATCGACGATCATCACCTCGATCGTGATGAGAGGCACGGTCCGGTCGATCGAGCGTAGGAATTGCTCGATGCGGGCCACCTGCCGCTGGTCGCCGCTGGCAATCATGCTGTTCAGGTCGCCGAAAGCGGCCACCTGCACTCCTTTTTTCAGGTTGTCGGGGATCACCTCCGCGAGTTTATCCACCGTGCGGTAGCGCATCGGGATGATGCGCGTCGAGAACAGGCCCTCGCGTTTCGCCTCGCCGAACATATAGACGCCTCCCTCCTCGTAGTAGGTGTAGGCCGTGCCCGTGAGCAGCAAGTCGAACAGAGTCTTCACATCGGTGTTTTTCAGGTAGATGCTTGTCTGCGCATTGACCGGCGTAATGAAGAAATAGTCGAGCTTCAACTGCTCGCAAACGTCGAGGATGATGTCGTATATGTTCCCCCGGTCGATCAAGGCCGTGATCCGGCCCGTGCTGTCCACCGAAAGTTGAGCCGGGGCGAATTGCCGGCGGCGGACATAGTTCGAGGCGGGAGCGGGCGAGCCTCCGGCCTCGGAGGGCGGCTCGGAGAATGCCCATGCTCCGCTGCCTTTGACGAGGGTAACCTCCAGCTTGTTGATCTCGGCCAGCGAACCGAGCGCTTCGGCGAAAGGCATCGACGAGACATAACCCGATACGGGCCGTTCGTACAGCGCTTGCGGGAGGATTAGGTTCACGCCCGTACTGTCGGTAATACGCCGGGCCACCTCGCGCAATGGCACGGCGATCAGATCGTAGCTGAGCGTCGAGTCGGAGCGGATGAACCGGACCGACGGTTCGGGTGGCGGAGCGATGGGCGCTTTGTACGGAAAGACGGAGACGATGTTGCCGACCACCCGGATGTCCAGTCCGTACTGTTCGCAGAGGAATAGCAGCAGCTCGTCGATGCGGGCCCGCGTGAAGTTGCAGCTCACGGCGAGGTTCGCCCCGTCGCGGACGCTCAGGTTCACACCGCCCACTTGGGCCACCGAGCGCAGCAGCTCGGAGAGCGGAGCCTCGCCCACCGACAGGTCCACCTCGCCGAGGTAGGCTTCATCGCGCCGGGTCAGCGTGTCGAGCCGGGCGCGGATCGCCTCGACCCGTTCAGGCGGGTCGGCAGGAAGCGGTCTTGCAGCACGAGATGGAAAATGAACCATGCAGAAAAGCGACAGCAAAACGGGGAAAAGACAGAGGTTCTTCATAATCGGATCGGATGTGTCTGGGTCATATAATTCCTAAGTGCGGCAATGCGCCGATTTATTCCGCCAATAAAGGCAACACTTCTTCGAGCGACGTCTGCCCGAAAAGGAACAGATCGAGAGCCGAATCTTTCAGCGTGGTGATGCCCCGCTCCCTGAGTAATGGAGCGATGTCGGAACGGCTCTCGCGAACGGCCTCGGCGAGCTCGCCGTCGATCGGAATCACCTCGTAGATCGCCCGACGGCCCCGGTAGCCCGTATAATGGCACCGTTCGCAGCCGACGGGGCGATAGTGCCCGGCAACCGATTCGAATGCCGGGTTCTTACCGTACACTTGCTCCCGTTCCGTCGCGGTCAGTTCCGCCTCCCTCTTACAGTCGGGACACAGCAGCCGGATGAGCCGCTGCGCGGCGCAGAGGATCAGCGTGCCGGAGAGCAGGTACGGATGCACGCCCATATCCCGCAGCCGCGAGACGCTGCCCCACGCGCTGTTCGTGTGGATCGTCGAGAAGACCAGATGGCCCGTCAGCGAGCTGCGGATCGCCATCGCCGCCGTATCGGCGTCGCGGATCTCGCCGAGCATGATGATGTCGGGGTCCTGGCGCAGAAAGGTGCGCAGCGCAGCGCCGAAGGTCAGGCCGATCTCCTCTTTGAGCTGTACCTGGTTCACCCCTTCGAGCGTATATTCGACCGGGTCCTCGATCGTGAGGATGTTGCTCGACTCGCGGTTCAGCCGCCGGAGCGTCGCATAGAGCGTCGTGCTCTTGCCCGAACCGGTAGGTCCGGTGATCAGCGCCATGCCGTGCGGGCGGGAGATCGCCTCCGCATAGTCGGCCAGTTGCCGCTCCGAGAAACCGAGGTTCGAGAGTTCCAGCAACTCGGCATGGCGCGTCAGCAGGCGCAGCACGACTTTCTCTCCGTAAATCGTCGGAAGCGACGAGACGCGCAGGTCGAACTTGCGCTCGCTCCGGTGGTAGAGGATGCGCCCGTCCTGCGGCAGGCGGCGTTCCGAAATATCCAGATTCGCCATGATCTTGATCTGGTTGACCAACGAGGCATAGTTCCCGCTATCGATCACGTACTTTTCGACCAGTTTGCCGTCGATCCGCAACCGGATGCGGCAACGCTCTTCGTAGGGCTCAAAATGAATGTCGCTCGCGTACTCGTCGAACGCCTCGCCGATCAGTTCCGTCAAAAATCCCTGCCCGCTGCCGATGCGGCTCAGATCGGCCATCCGGCCCGATACCGGGCGCGCCTCCTCCCGGCGGTAATAGCGGTTCAGCAGACGGGAGAGCTCGTCCGGCCCGACCGGCTCGATCTGCACCCGGAATCCGGACAGCACCTCGATCTCCTGTGACACGGCAGCGTAGTCACGTTCCCGCTCCCCGGCGCACAACACGGCACCGTCCTTACGGGCGTAAGGCACGAGTCGGTAATTCCACGCCTCGGCGGAGGAAAACAACTGCACGATTTCGGTCGGTATGCGTTCGGGGAAGGTCATGGCAGCGAAGTGTAAAAACGATACGACAAGCAAACGATCAGCGGCAGGCTCAGAAATGTAACCAGCGGAATCGTCATCTCTCTCCGGGCGACGATCCGCACGAAGGTCCCGTAGAGCAATCCGCAGGCGAAACCGCACAGAAGCAGCACGACATAGAGCGGCAAAGCGAATAGCGGAGTCAGCAGCATGAGGAACCACACGTCTCCCGAACCGATATACCGGCCCAATGTGCGGGCACGCCGAGGGTATCTCACTTTCAGGTAGAGCCACACGCCGCCGAACATCCATCCCAGCAGCAATACGTTCGTCAGCACATTATACAGTATCGTCCGTGCCGGTAACATGAGTACAGCGGTAGACAATACGCATGAAGCGAATGCGGCAAGCCCGTAAGCCGGAATACTTCGATGCCGGAAATCCGACACAGCCAGAGAGAAGGCCGGAATGACCGGGAGCAGATATAGAGCTTGAGGCCACATCGTTCGTAAAATGTAATAGGATTCGATCGGGACCGGGATTGCTCCCGGCCGCTCCGATCTCCGATTATAAAAAGGTTTGCGTATTTGTTCTCCGGTCAGTCTTTGACAGTCTCTTTCAGATTTTTGTCCTGATCGATCTCCCAGACGTTGTACTCGCCGTCGCCGTCGAAATCCACCACGGCCGTAGCCGTCGCGCGGAATCCCCGCTCCGAAGCTTCGACGATCTCGATGCGGTAGTTGGCATGACCTCCCTCCGTAACCAGAGGCTGCTGCTCGAAGCCGAGCTCTTCGAGCGAGCCGGAATACTTCGAGTAAGTGTAGAAATTATTCTTCTCCAGCGTGTGCAGAAAGACGAGCTGCTGCTGGGCCTCGGTGCTCTTGGCCCGCGAGATGAGCGGCATCAGGTTCGGCAGTGCGATCAGCACCAGAATCCCGATGATGACCAGCACCACCAACAGTTCGGGCAACGAAAAAGCCGAAAGGCGGCCGGAGGCGGTTCGTTTCATAATCATAACCGTTACGTGTGAATAGATTGAACAGTCGGGTGAGACGCAACGAAGATCGGAAACCGCCCCGTGATGCATGGATAACTTATGGGTAAGTTACCTGCCATTTTATTTTAATGAACTGATATGCAGATGCGTATATCAACCTTACATCTTCTATCCTCCTTTTCGGCATTCCGTTTCGGTTCTTTTTCAGAATGTTTCCGCCGCATTTCGTCCGTTACCGGCTGAAAATCCACCGAAACGGACGATGAAAGGCTCCTTTGTAAGTCCCGGTCGCCGTACAGGAACCACGATCGATTGATTTTCGCCTCTGAACGGGACAAAAAGCTGCCGGAATGCAGCTAAACCACACAACACTACCGGAACGCATCGTTCGAAATGGGGATTCAGCCCTGTTTTAGGGCGGTGACTCGCCGAAAACCGATAACTCCATAGCAAGTTATACTCGTGTTCCATCCATCCTCCGGAACTTTATCATCCCGAAGAAACCCAGTCATTTATCGATACGACCATGTGCCGACAATCCATAATTATCCAATAAAACTTCCCATGATGAAACTACTTCGACCTGAATGGCTCGGACTCTCCGTTCTGCTGGCAGGATGCTTCCTGCACGGTTACGGACAAGAGCAGACGCCCATTACGCCGCCTTCGCCGGAGGCCGCGGCCATGATGCGCAGCATCAACATCCCGGTAAGCCACTATACCGGAACGGCATCCATCAACATTCCTTTTTACACGATTTCCGCCGGAGACGTACAGGTTCCCGTGACACTGGGCTATCAGGCTTCGGGAATCAAGGTGAAAGACATGGAAACGTGGGTGGGCCTCGGCTGGAGGCTTTCGACCGGAGGTCGCATCAGCCGCATGGTGCGGGGCGCCCAGGCCGACGAGGAAGGATACAGCAAAGTATCCGGAACACCCGACGGCATAGATGCCAATAACCTGAGCTCGTGGAATACCGGGAAAATCGATGACCGGAACGAGAACGAGTTCGACAGCGAGCCCGACTTGTTTTATTTCGAGATTCCGGGCAAAAGCGGACAGTTCATCGCCGATTATAACGGGGACGTACACCTGATACCTTATCAGGGAATTCAAGTTAAATGGAACAGGACTCCTTACAGCTCTACATTTACGGTCACTGATGAGAGCGGCAATCGTTACTATTTCAATGAGGTCGAAACGACCGTCTCTGAGGATCTGGATGATAAGGAAGATATCAAAGATTGGATTACTTCATGGAATCTCTCGCGGATCGTAACCAGTCAGAACGATACGATCCGCTATTATTACACTTCAAACGCTCCGATCGTCGATGTCAATACCTCTCATACGATCATAAATTCAGCCAGTTGGGATGTCGGAACCGGATGGAGTATCGAAACCGTAGAAGAAAAAAACAATAGCCGCAGAGTCACGAACTATCCTCGCTACTTGCAGCGAATCGAATGGAACGGAGGGAAACTGGAGTTCGTTGCGGAAGAAAATACCGACAACAAACCTCCTCGTCTTACGGAAGTAAAACTGTATGCAGGGAATCGATATCTTAAATCCACCGTGCTTTCTTACGGAACATTCGATAACGGTTCCACCAAACTCTCCTCGATCGACGAAAAGAACGGGGAGACGACCGAGCATGTCTGCCATTTCGAATACAATACGGCTTATAAGCTACCTTCCCGTTATTCTCTTGATTACGATCATTGGGGCTACTTCAACGGCACAGGCAGCAGTCAGGGCGGATATATTCCGACTTACGAAATACATGGGCACGTCGTCGAGGGCGCCGACCGTTCGCCGAAGTTTCCGCAAACGGCGGCCGATATGCTGACCGACATCGTTTACAAAGGGGGCGGACGTAAAAAATTCGAGTACGAAGCCAATGTAGCCGCTGATGGCTATTTCGGAGAAAAAACAATAATCGGCGGAGGGGTCCGCATCAAGCGGATCATCGAAGCATTGAACGGGAAAGAGAATGTGACCGAATATCGATACGTGAAATCGACCGGAGAGTCTTCAGGCGAAATATTCAAAGGAACGATTCTATACACCTCTACAGACTTCAAGGAACAAACCGTAGGCCGGCCTATCGGTTATGCAGTATATGAAAACAGCCAAAATCTGATTTTTGATTTCAACGGTGTTCCGGTCGTATATTCCGAGGTCAAGGAAATCAAACCCAACGGTTCCTATACGATCAACCGGTATACGTCTTTTTCGAATGGCCAACGGGATTCTTCCGCAGTTCTGTATTTTCCGAATTCTTACGGTCCGGGAGCTCCGAAAACGTTCGACTTCGGTGACGGAGTGCTTTTCCCGAAATCTTCACGCATGTGGAGACGGGGATTGCTGCTCGAACAGCAACACTATACGTCCGACGATGTACTGGTCTATTCGCAGTCCAATCGTTACAAGCTGACGGCTCCGGCCAAATCGAAAGTGTTGGGCTATGTGGGCCTGACCAGTAATTACGGTTCGATGGTCCGTCCCGAGACGCACCACGTATTGGGCGTATACGAATGGATGTCGCAACCGGTCTATCTGGACAGTACGATCGTCTCGAAAGGTCCGTATAATCTTTCTTCCTCGACGGCGGTCGCCTACGACACGACCTATATGACTTCCAAAACGTCCGAGCAACGGAACGCCGAGGATAACCTGTTCACCTCCGAAATGTCCTATCCGTTCGATTACGGCGCCCAGTCCGGATTCGCCACGCCGATGCAGAGCGCGCTTACGATCATGCAGCGGCGCAACATGCGGGCCGTGCCCATCGAGACGATTTCCTACAAAAACGGCAAGATCACGGGAGCCGAATTGACACTTTTCCGCATGAGCGATATGCCTGACAGCACGGTATTGGTCGATCGAAAGCTTGCTTTAAAATTATCCAAGCCGATCGATCCGGTCGCGTTTACCGAATCTTCGATCGACCTCTCCGGCCATTTCACCTACGACTCCCGCTACGAGGAGACGATGATCTTCGACAAGTACGATAATTGGGGCAATCCGACCTGTACCCATGCGCCGTACGAGAGTTATCAGGCCGTCATTTACGGCTACGACCATTCTCTGCCGATCGCACGGGTGAAAAATGCGCGAGGCGGCGGTCCGGAAGATTATATTACTACGCAGGATTACTCTTTTACCGCAAGCAATAGGTCACCCGTAGTCCGTTCGTTCGATCTGAATACCGATCAAACGATCTCTCTGGAGCTCGACCTGTCGGTCGACTCTTCCGTCGTGGTCGGCACGGACTGTATCGTGAATCTTGTCCTGCAGAACAGCACGACGGGCCAAAGCGTCACTTACACGCCGACCGTTCTTTCCGGCACTGCCGCAAAGATGAACTGGAGACTGTCGTTTACGATGCCCGCGACGGCCGGCAGTCAGACGATGACACTGAATGTGAGCACTCCATCCCTGCTCGGTTGGACGCTTACGGGGCGTTATGCGCTTTCACAGTTGCACCACCGCGACGAGCGGGACAAAGAAGTGTTTCACACCAGCTTCGAGGATATGGCTGAGGGAACCGAATCTCCCTCAGCCAAAACCGGAGAGCGTGTACTCAGCAGCACCTATTCGGTTGATTTGCGAAATTTCATACCTGGAAGCTATTTTCTGTCCTACTGGGAGAGTTCCGATAACGGCGCATCATGGCAACGGGTTCAACAGATGCTGGAAGTGACCGAGGCCAGCACGAACCACGAGCTCAATGCCGCAGGGAAGTTCATCGATGAAGTGCGTATCCAGCCCACCGGCTCGGAGATGACGACCTACACACACTTGCCCGGCATCGGCATGACGTCCCAAACCGATCCCAACGGCCATACCGTCTACTACGAATACGACGCGCTCGGACGCCTTTCGGCTATCCGCGACAACGAACGCCGTCTGCTCAAAAGCTACCAGTACGAATAACGACTCAACCCTCAAACGCATTCGACATGAAAAAATATATCGTTTTGCTGGCTCTGCTGCTGGCCGGCATCTTCTCCTCACACGCGCAGCAGATGGTCTCCGTCACACCCGGCAGCATCACCGTGCCGCAGCAGGGAGGAACCTATACCCTGAAAGTCGATTACGCGCCTTCTCCAGACTCTTTGTTTGACTGGAGAATGGCCCGCTACACCGCTCCCTATTCTGACATTCAAGTATCGGATAACGGCAATCTGACCGTGCGGGTCACCTTCCCGGCCAATACCGGATATACCCCCCGATCGGGCAGCATCATGCTGTACTATCCCGATCCGACGAACTACTACGGCAATCAGGTTTGGGGCTCATGCTCTTTCTCGCAACAGGGACTCACTCCCGACTACAGCATCAAAATTGCACCCACCTCCGTCAGTCATCCTGCCGAAGGGGGATACAGCAATCTACAAGTATCCTACAAAAACCGGACGGAAGCGGTAAGCACCGCCTTTCTCGGAGCCAGCGGCCTGCCTGCTGGTTTCACCCTTACGGCCGGGGCCAACGGAGCGCTGAGCCTGTACGGCGGAGCGAACAAGACCGGGGCGGTTGTCTCCGGAACCGTTACGGTCAGCTATTCCAATCCGCTCAATGCCAACCGTCCCGAAACAGCCTCCTTTACCGTCACCCAACAACCCATACCTTCCTGGATCGCCCTCTCGCCCAAGAGTCTATCGGTCAGCGGAACAGGAGGCAGCTATTATTGCACCGTAGCCTATTCAGATCCCGACACCCTGTTCAATATCGACTACCGAAGTTACAGCGGCGGAGCCTCGCAGCTCAACTCGGTCGGTGCATTCGGTTCGAACCAGATTCACTTCAACTTCAAAAAGAATCAAACCCAAAGTACGATCACCGGTCAGATCACCGTCTATGTGACCGATCCGATCAACTCGTCGCGGCAGCTCTCCGATGTCGTCTCTTTCACGCAGCCTCCGGCAACCTATGACATTCGGTTCGCTCAAAACAGCGCGACGATGCCTGCCGCAGGAGGATCGCATAATTTTCAAGCCAGCTACGTTCATCGGGACGGCCCGGTGACCCTAACTTACCGAGGGTGTTCGGGTTTGCCTTCATGGTGTACGCTGACGGCCGGTGCGAACGGTGCTTTGGCCCTTTCCTGCACGGCCAACACGACCAACACATCCCGCAGCGCGACTGTCACCGTTTCCTATAACAATCCGCTCAACGCTTCGCAACCCGTCACGGCATCTTTCTCACTTTCGCAACAACCCCTCAGTTACAATATCACGATTCCGAACAATACTTTGAGTGTTGCAGCTAAAGGTGAGACCAAAACCTTGTCGCTGGCGTATGTGGACCGTACGGGCACGGTCGGCCTCACGTATAAGAGCTGTTCGGGACTGCCCTCCGGTGCTACCGTAACGGCGGGCAGCAACGGAACCTTCTCCGTTGCCTTTCCCTCAAATACGACTTCAGCCACCCGCAGCGGGACAGCGACGATTTATTACAACAATCCGCTCAACAGCAGCCAGCCGGTATCGGCCACATTTACCTATTCCCAGCAGCCGCTACCTTACAACATCACCATTCCGAACAATAGTTTGAGCGTTGCGGCAGCGGGTGAAACCAAAACCCTGTCGCTCGCCTATGTGGACCGTACAGGGACGGTCGGTCTCACGTATCAGAGTTGTTCGGGATTGCCGTCCGGTGCTACCGTAACGGCAGGCAGCAACGGAACCTTCTCCGTTGCCTTTCCCTCGAATACGACCTCGGCTATCCGTAGCGGTACCGCAACGATCTATTATGCGAATCCGATCAGCGGAGCGCAGCCGGTATCGGCCACATTTACTTATTCGCAGCAACCGCTACCTTACAACATCACCATTCCCAATAACAGCTTGACGGTAGCTCCTTCGGGCGAAACCAAAACCCTCACGCTGGCATACTCGCAACGCCCCGGAACTGTCGGTCTCACCTACCTGAACGCTACTGGCGTACCGGCTTGGTGTACGCTCACTCCCAACAGTGGAGGCACCCTCTCGGCGGCATGTACGGCCAACAGCGGCAATACGGCCCGCAGCGCCACGATAACGGTATCCTATGTCAATCCGCTCAACAGCGCCCAGCCGGTAACGGCGTCGTTCAGCCTTTCCCAACAACCGCAAAGCTACGCCATCCGCGCATCATCGTCCTCGTACTCCATCACCTCCGGGGGAGGAAGCACAACGGTATCCATCGTATATACAGAGCGGAGCGGAAGCATGGATCTCGAATATATAAACTGCTCCGGCGTCCCCGCATGGTGTACGATCTCTGCGGGAAGCGGCGGACACCTTACGATTTCCGCTGAAAGAAACATCTCCGGACAGAACCGCTATGCCAATCTCTCCGTAAGCTATGCCAATCCGCTCAGTAGCGCCCAGCCGGTAACGGCATCCTTCTCGGTATCGCAGGAGTCGATGAGTTCATGGATTACGGTAACGCCCAAAAGCGTCGAAGTCGCCGGTGACGGAGGAACCAAATATTTCGATCTGGGATATTCCATCGACTCTATGTTCACGTTCCAATATCTGGGTTGCAGCGGCGATCTGGGACAGGTCCGTTCCGGACGGATCGTCGGAGAGAACCGGCTGGCTGTCGAATTCGAGAAAAATCTGGCCAGCACGGCCGTTTCCGGAAAGATCACTTTCAATTTCCGCGACCCGGCCAACTCCTCCGGGACGCTTTCCGATGTCGTGGCATTTACCCAGCAGCCGGCCGAGTACCGCATCCGTTTCCAACAAGACGATCTCACACTTGCTTCCGGTGGCGGAACGCAGAATCTGAACGTGATTTTCGACGACCGGCCCGGAACTATGACTTTGTCTTACAAAGGGTGCTCCGTGCCCGAAGGCTGGTCCGTAACCCCCGGAGCAAACGGTCAACTGACTCTCGCCTATGGGAGCAACGGCCTCACCTCGCTCGGCAGCGGAAACATCACGGTCTATTACGAGAATCCGTTGGACGGCAACAATCCCGTCTCGGCGACGTTAGCCTACACTCAGCAACCGGACAATTACGCCGTTTCTTTCTCCACGTCGCAGGCGAGCGTTCCAGCCGGCGGGGGCAGTGCGGAAATCGGTTTGGCCTACACGTACCGCACCGACGCTTTCGCCCTGAGTTACGATCATGCGGAGAACCTGCCCGCATGGTGCACGATCTCGCAGCAGGGAACGAAACTGAATCTTCAAGTGTCGGGCTCGAATGACGGCACACAGTCTCGTTCAGCAACCGTTACGGTCCATTTTACGAACCAGACCGATGCCTCGAAGCCTGTCTCCGCGACATTGACCGTCGAGCAAGCGCCGCTGGACTTCAAACTGTCGGCCTCGCCGCAATATGTAACGATCGACCCTGCGGGAGGTTCGAAGTCGATCTCGCTTTCTTACCAAAACCGGGAAGGAAATGTCACTCTCGATTATCTCGGCACGAGCGGACTGCCGGAAGGATGTTCGGCCTCATTCGCCAATTCGGCGCTGAGAGTAACCGCCACGCCGAACTACCGGGGACCGGACCGTTACGGCGAGGCCACGGCATCCTTTACCGATCCGCTCGGAGGAAGCCCGGTGACAGTCTCTTTCACCGTCAGCCAGCCGACCTATGCCGGATACTGGATCGAGATCACGACCGACCGATTCACGGTCGATGCCAATGGCGGAACTTATGAATACGACTTTGCGTTCGGTCCGACCGATTCGATTCAGACGATGCCGACGCCGCGTCTGGGCGAGCCGGTACATCCTCAAGTGGACAAAGCGAATTTCCGTCCGGCAACAAAAAACGGACAGAAGGGCGTTATCGCTTTCAAATCCAATACGACCGGCCAGACCATCAACGGAACCGTCGTGCTGGAGTATCCCGACCCGACGGATCACTCGAAAATGCTGACCCACGCCATCTCGTTCACGCAGGCTTCGGCGCTTCCCGTAGCGCAGCAGCAAAGTACGACCGAACGTATCTATACCGATGAGACGGGCACGGCCTACAACTCGACCGTTACCTATTACGACGGGCTCTACCGGCAGGAGCAGACCGTACAGGTAGGGGCTTCTCCCGCAGGAGGGGATATCGTCTCGTTCGTCGAGTACGACTGCATGGGGCGCGCCGATTCGGTCAGCTATCTGCCTTTCGTCACCGCTACGGCATCCGGAGCCAAAGTCTCCGATCCGCTTAGCGAACAAACGGCTTTCTATTCGGCGAAATTCGGAACCGGACAGGGAGATTACGCCCGTTCGTACAAAACGTATGACGATTCCCCGTCGGGGCTCGTCCTGAACCAGACCTCGCCGGGAGAACACCGGAGCTTTTCGGGATACTATACGCATTTCGGCTACCGCCTCAATACGCAGGCCGATGCGATCCGCCGTTACCGTATGGAGGGCGATTCGTCCTTGAAGTTCGACGGTTATTACGCTGCCGAACGACTGACCGTCAAACGGGTGCTGGCAGCCAAAGACAACGCCACCGAGGCCGAACAGGCTCAGCGTCAGGAAAGCTACGAGTACACGAACGCGCAGGGACAGGTAATCGCCAAAGAGGTGCGCGTATCGGAGAGCGACCGTCGCATGACCTACTACGTCTACGACGATCTGGGGCAGCAACGCTATGTCCTGCCTCCGGCCCAGCACGAGGCGCTGACCGACGGAACGACCTACACGCCTTCGCAACTGCATAAATTCTGCTACTACACCGAATACGACGACAAGGGACAGGCCGTGCGCCAGTGGAACCCCGGTACGGACTGCGTCTACTCGCTGTACGACCGGAGGGGACGGCTTGCCATGACCCAGAGTGGGAAGCAACGGACGGCTAACGAGTGGTCGTTCACCAAGTACGACCGGATGGACCGTCCCGTGCTTTCGGGTATCGTCACGGGCGGCACTTTCGAATCGCACAAGGCAACGCTGGACGCGGCGACCGTACTCTACGAAGAAAGGGGATCGGCCGTGCACGGCTACACGAACCAGAGCTATCCTTCGGCGACGGCAGAGGGCGCTTACCTGAGCGTCACCTATTACGACGATTACGACTGGCTACCGGCGAACGATCCGCATGCCTTCTCGACGACCGATGCGCTGGGCGGTACGCCGAACTACCGGGTGCAGGGCCAAAGCACCGGCGGCAAGAGCAAGGTATTGGGGATTGACGCAGATGAGTGGCTGACCACGGCGGTCTATTTCGACAGCGATTATCAGACGATCCAGTCGGTGGCCGATCTCTATCCCTCCGGAATAGAGATCACCTCCAATACCCATGACTTCACGGGTAACGTGACGCGGACGAAAGTAAAGCAGACCGTGGACAATACGGTCTACGAATACGACAAGTGGTTCGATTTCGATGCGTTCGGGCGCTTGCAGCAGGTGAGCCAGCAAATTACCGGGGATCAACTCAACGGGAAAGTCGTCTTGGCTTCTTACACATATGATGAACTGGGACAGACGGCGACCAAAGCGATCCACAACGGGCTGGAAACGGAATCCTACGCTTACGATATGACCGGACGCACGAACGCCGTCACCTCGCCTTCGTTCAGCTATGCGCTCGACTACGAGCAGAGCGCCGTGGCGGGAGCCGTGCCGCGTCTGGACGGTAATATCAGCGCCATACGTTGGGGCTCGGCCGCATCGACGGACAAAGCCTACGCCTATGCATACGACCGCGTGGGCCAGCTCCGATCGGCGGATTACAAGCTACTCTCCGGCGGCGTATGGAGTCCGTCCGCGAATTATCAGGAAGGCGGACTGACCTACGACCTGAACGGCAATATCCTCTCGGTTCAGCGGACCGATGGAAACGGGGAGAATCTCCACGAGCTGACCTACACGTACGACGGCTACCGCCTGCTCTCGGTCGGCGTGAACGGAACGGCCTCGGACAGTTATCTGTACGATGCCGACGGCAACATGACTTTCGACGGGCGGCGCGGACTGACGATTGCCTACAATACGCTGAATCTTCCCGAAGAAATCGTTGCAGGGAATCAAAAGATTAACTATATTTATAGCGCATCGGGCGAGAAGCTGGCCTGCGATGCGAACGGTTCTTTGACTTACTACCGCTCGGTGATGGTCTACGGCAGCGACAACAAGTTGCTGTACATGCTCACTCCCGAAGGCACGGTATCCCGCAGCGAGGGTTCCGCCGGAACGTCCTACACCTACAACTACTTCAAGACCGACCATCTGGGCAGTACGCGCGTGATGCTCTCGGCCGTCGATGGGACGCTGCAAGCCTCTCAGACCACCGATTTCTATCCCTTCGGCCTCGCGTTCGAGTACAGCAACCTGAACAAGAACAGATACCTGTTCTCAGGGAAGGAATTGCAGGACGGCCTGGTAGGTAGTTCGATGCTCGAATGGTACGACTTCGGGGCGCGGTTCTACGATCCCATGCTGGGAAGATGGTTCAACGTCGATCCGGCCGCGCAGGTGGCCAACCCCTATCTATTCTGCGGAAACGCACCGATGATGTATATCGATAAAGACGGAAGAATTTTCTGGATGATTCCGGCTATTGCCATCGGTGCTGCTATCGGTGCCGCGTCGTATACACTTAGTGTCGCTCTGAGTCCCGGAGGATTCGATAACTGGAACTGGGGCGGGTTCTTCCAGTCAATCGGCATCGGAGCTGTTTCCGGCGCGGTGACATCCGGAATAGGGAAAATATTCGGTGATATTGGAAAATTCGGAACGGAAGTAGCCAGAGGATTCACGCATGGCGTTGTTCAGGGAGGCTTTTCCTCATTGCAGGGAGGTGACTTCCTTTCTGGGTTTGCTTCAGGCACGTTAAGTACGTGGATCGGACACGGGGCTGTAGCATTAGGCATAACCAAATCAACAGTAGGTCAGTTAGGATTTGGAGCGTTATCAGGAGGTTTAGGATCGCTGGCAATGGGCGGCGATTTTCTACAAGGAGCAACGACCGGACTAATGGTCACAGCACTCAATCAATTACAGCATAGGCCTAATACGAGTAGTGGTCGTTATTCTTTAAAATTTGATGGTAGAGAGCTACATGTTATAGATACGCAAACAGGGGAAGTAGTGTATTCTACAATAGCAACATCGGGTAAAGGAAAACATATGAATAATCCAGATTCACAAAACATTCAAAATGAAGGACCTATTCCTGCTGGAGAATACAGGTATAGAAATAGTAACTGGAACTCCCAATCCAAATTACGTCAAGTTTATAATATCGTACGAGGAAATGGTGACTGGGGGGATTACAATGTTCCTTTGGAAGTTGTTAAAAATAATTCGACAAGAAGTGGATTTTACCTACATGGCGGGTTTACAAAAGGATCTGCCGGCTGTATAGATGCGGGAGCAAATATAGGACAGATTTATGAATTTACTAAAATGCAGAAAATTACAAATGTAACTGTTCAATACTAATGTTATTATGAAAATCAAGATAATTCTAATGCAAATCTTTTATTTTAGTTTGCAATTTTGCCTCACATTGATTTTTCACACTCGCTTCAATGGTGAATTCAAAGCGGAACGTGTTTTTATCACACACAGCGATTGGGAAATAATATTGGAAATTTTCTTATTATTGGGATTGTCTTTAGGCATGGGGCGTTATATTTTGAAATCGGATAGAATGATCCATACTACCTTTTGGAGCGGAATATCGTTATTTCTTTTATTCGAAGCATCAAAATATATTGAATACTTGTTAGGTTATTTACCAAATTATCTCGATGTTCCAATAATAAGCCTCTTGCTTTCTTTTATGCTTATATTTATATATATGAGTGTTTTATATGTAGCATGTTTGTTATGGAAAAGAAAAAATATTGGTCGGGAAATTAATGATTAATGTTTTATTCTTTCAAGAACTTTTGATTCAAAACATCCCGCAGAGTCTACCTGCGGGATTGTTTTTATTTCAGCTTCAATAATATCAGAATGACAATAGTAGCTGTGCTTCATATTGTCCCTTAGTTTTATTTCGAAACATACTACATCTTAAAACACCATTATGTAATCTAAACTGTCTATATCTTCCCGAAGAAATCGTTGCAGGAAATCATCAAAAGATTAACTATATTTATAGCGCATCGGGGGAGAAGCTGGCCTGCGATGCGAACGGTTCTTTGACTTATTACCGCTCGGTGATGGTCTACGGCAGCGATAATAAGTTGCTGTACATGTTCACTCCGGAGGGGACGGTGTCCCGCACGGAAGGATCCGCCAGAACGTCCTACACCTACAACTACTTCAAGACCGACCATCTGGGCAGTACGCGTGTGATGCTCTCGGCCGTCGATGGGACGCTGCAAGCCTCGCAGACTACCGATTTCTATCCGTTCGGCCTCGCGTTCGAATACAGCAACCTGAACAAGAACAGATACCTCTTCAGCGGGAAGGAGTTGCAGGACGGAGACCTCGGCGGTTCGATGCTCGAATGGTACGACTTCGGGGCACGGTTCTACGATCCCGTGTTGGGGCGATGGTTCAATGTCGATCCGGCGGCGCAGGTGGCCAACCCGTATCTGTTCTGCGGAAACGCACCGATGATGTATATCGATAAAGACGGAAGGCTCTTTTGGTTGATACCTGTTTTAGGAGCTGTGATCGGAGGGGCGATGAACGTGATCAGCCATTTGGACGACATCCATAATTTCTGGGGAGCATTAGGTTATTTCGGTGTCGGTGCGGCAGTCGGAGCTGCTTCGGCCTATGCCGGCGGCTGGATAGCTAATGCATCGAAAGCATTGGGCTTCTTCCCCGGAATGCTTGTCGGCGGTGTTATGGGTGGTACTACCGGTGCGGCAACCAGTTTTCTGTTGACAGGTATGAGTAATGTTGTGGGAGGTAAAAACTTCATGAACAACATGGGAGGAAGCGTTACGTCCGGTTTGTTAAACGGAGTTGTCTCCGGAGCTATCAGTGGAGGTATAAAAGGCTTTAAAGCAGCCAAAAAAGTTGGTGCTAATCCACTGACAGGGTCGAAAATTGACGAAAACTCCATTGTAACTTATATGAGAAGCGACCTTGAAATCAAAGCAGGAGTCCCGGCACAGCTCGATGATTCAAAGCTGTGCTATGCTTCCACGTTAGAATATGCTGATGCAGGTCATGAGAATCGTCCAGCAAGTTATTTTGCCGAAATAGCTGGAAATGCAGATGGAAAAGATCCCGCTTTAGTGGCCGATAAAGTTGAAGGAATGAATCCTAAACCTTACATTCCCTCAAGAATGGATATTAAAAACTGGGAACAATTAGGAGGAATGCTTAATCGCAATGCGGAGATTATTGGTACTTACGGCGCTAATTTAGCTAATTCTCATGCTGTAAATATTGTGGGATTACAGTTCGGTCAAAAGCTGAGGATATTCGGAGGTGGACTCGGAAAACTGAAACTGCTGAACAGCACTATATGGAATCCGATCGGTGGCAAGTACCAAACAATCAAACCGATGTTTAATAAAATAACTCACCTGAGATATTAACGAAATTTCTAACCAATGAAAGCGAAAAATTTGATTCGAATCATTTTATTCAGCTTGTTGGCAATCGACTGTACGGTTGTTTCAGCTCAGAATTGCGAGGAAATATTCCTTAACCGGTTGGGACAGACGTATAATCAAAGAAAACCTCATTTTATTAAGCAGGTTAGAAATGCGGTTATTTCCCCAAAGATTGTCAATCCACCCGATTTACAGACATTGCCGGAAGACAGTATTATCTTGGTTTGTCAAGTGTTTTTTACTAAGGGAACGATTAAATTAATCGATCAAGGGAAGATTGATAAATCCAAGTTTTTGTGCTATTTCAACCCTAAATCCATAGTATTGAAACGGGCTATTCCTATTTCTCATGGGGACAGTCTTGAGGCATTCAAATGGGAAAAAAATAAGTTTACATTGGAGTATTACTATAATAACCAATTGTCTGCATTAACCGATTACTATCTGAAGTATCAGCCGGAAATTGTGTTCATCTCTGGATGTGCATTGTGGGACGGTTTCATTTTTTTTGTAAAAAATGGTGAAATTCAAACATTGGATTTGAAAACAGGCATTATGGAACCGATCACGGAAAATAATACTTATGTGAAAGATAATCTAAACATGTCTTTAGGTGTTATGACCAAGCCTTATATTTAAATTCTATAATGGATTTTATAACGAAAACTGGCGGCATCGACAGCCGCCAGTGGTATCGGTTTGTATTTTTATCAGAATAACTCAAATCAAACTCATTAAGACTTCATTATTAAGGGGAGGGGGGCTCACGCCCCCCCCCCTTCAATTCTACCGATCCAACTCGTCGAGTTTGCAAGTCAGCATATCGTATAGCTTCTTGAGAAAAACCGCACGTTCGTTTTTACGGTTGCGGATGGCGATGAAACGATTGTAGATATGCGGCAATCGAACATTGAACAAGCGTTCGAAACCCTCCGCGATCTCTTTGATGTCGCAACGGCCATCGTTGATGCACGAAGCCGTATGCAGTCCGTAAATCAGTTCGGCCAGATCGCTCAGATTCCCGCTCCATCGCAGGGAGGAATCGCCTTCCGCATACAGATCCGGATGCTGCTTCCCCGCAACGATCATCTCCAGAAGTTCCTCTTCGGCTTTGAGTAGTTTCACGACGTAGGCACTCTGCCGGGGATCGACTTCGTAGATTTTGGCCGCCATGTCGAGCCGGATGCGAGCCTGCCGAAGGGTGCGAAGCTGATGGAAAACATTCCGCTCCTTAACGTAAAACGAGTGGAGCAGCCTGTTGAAAGACGATGCGATGCGTTCGTAATCGGATAACGACGCCAACTCAAACACTTTGTTCGAGAAAGTTTGGGCATTTTTCATAATTAAAAAAGTTTAAGTTAAACCCATTGGGCAAGCTTTTTTAATTACGATTAAATTTAAGAAATTCAGATGAATATACCTGCGGATATCTTCTCCGTTTTTTTTAATTGATCTGCCGTTATCGACATTTCAGACCGCGACAGGTGAATCGCCTCGGCGTTTTTCAGTATTCCACTCCGAGGAATCGAAACTTCCCGAAAACGGAGTATATTCCCTGAAGGTATTGTGCCGGGTGAAACACACGAACTGCTATTTCGCCTTTACTACGATAATATCCCGTATATCGGTCGTATAGTGTTTCGACAGATGTTGCTGCTTCATCCGGAACGGGTGCAATCCTTCGGCCGCCACGCCGAGCGTATGCCGGCCGTAACGGGTATTGATACGATCCAGCGTATCCATGAGTTGCCGGTGACGTTCGTCCGCCGGAACGAACAGGTTTCGTTGGACGCCTTCGCATGATTGAAGATCGGAAAGAATCACCCCGCCTTTCTTGTAAGCATATCCTTTCGCATAGATACGCCGGAGCAATTTACCGGCATATTTCACCAATCCCAATGTGCTGGAGGTCGGCACCGGCAATTTCAGCAAAGCACTATCATGAGCCTGCGGCAATTCCTGTTTGAACCGGTTCGTCAACAAAAACACCTTGATCTCTCCGCACACGTCCTGCTGACGTCTGAGCTTTTCAGCGCAACGGGCTGCGAATATACTTATGTCCTGTCGTAGCGATTCGAAGTCGGTCACATCGTTCGGAAAACTGCGCGAAGTACATATCTGTTGTTTTTTCGGGGGCATCTGCTCGAAATCGATGCACGATTCGCCTCGAAGCTCTTTCCATGTTCTGAGTCCTACCACTGTCATGTGCTTGCGGACCCACTCGCCCGGAAGCCGGGTAAAATCGTAGGCCGAAACGATCCCGCGATCGGTCAGCAGTTTTTCATACCGCGAACCGATGCCCCACACTTCGCCGATCGGGTATTTTCGCAGCACCTTCTCGATGTCCTCGTTACGGTACATCAAACAGCATCCGTTCAATTTCGGGTATCGTTTAGCGAGCTTGCTGGCGATTTTGGCGAGGGTCTTATTCGGAGCGATACCCAGACTGACCGGAATACCCGTCAATCGCCGTACTGTCCGACAAATCGTATGTCCCAGCGTATCCAGCGAAGCACGTTCCATACCTGAAAAATCCAGAAATGCCTCGTCGATGGAATAGACCTCGACGACCGGCACGAATCGCCGGAGGATGGACATGACTCGATCCGACATTTCGCCGTAAAGTGGGAAATTGGCCGAATAGACGGCAACATCCCTTTGTCGCGTCAAGTCGTGCAGCCGAAAAAAGGGATCGCCCATACCGATACCGAGTGCTTTGGCCTCGTTGGAGCGGGCAATGACGCAACCGTCGTTGTTGCTCAGCACAATGACAGGGCGACCCGCCAGAGAGGGATCGAATACTCGTTCGCAACTCGCATAGAAGTTGTTGCAATCGCAAAGTCCGTACATGGATATCGCATCTAAAACTCGTTGATAGAAGCCCGCACCGATCCCCAGACGATCAGTTCATCGTCTGCGGAAACCTCGATCGGATGGAATTTCGGATTGGACGGCATCAAAAAAATTTTGCCGTCGCGATGTTCCAAACGCTTGAGCGTGAATTCGCCGTTGAGATAACATACCACGATATCGCCGTCGTCAGGCCGGATCTTTTTCTCGACGACCAACAGGTTCCCGTCGAAAATGCCGTCCCCCTGCATACTGCTGCCGTCCACCCGTGCAAAAAACGTAGCCGAGGGATCGCGGATCAGCAGACGGTTCAAGTCGATGCTACCTTCCAGAAAATCGTCCGCGGGGGAAGGGAAGCCCGCAGATACGCCGCTGCCCGCCAGCGGCAGTGCGACATGGGTATCGCTTTGTGCCCGAATGAGCGTGAGTTTGATTTCTCGATTCGACATAATGGGTGATTCATAATTGAATAATAATCCGATATAGTTTCTTGCATGATGATTTGTCCTATTATTGTGTGGGGAAATATAACGAATGAGGACGGGCGGATGTTGTTTGAGTCCTACGAGGTATATTCTCCAACACGATCTTCATCGATGATTTTCACTGTGAAGGCGAAATAAAAAAGGCGGGCCGGAATCCCGACCCGCCTCGACGTTTCACTCTGGTTGAATTTAAGCCGCCTTTACATCCTTCTCCGGTTTGGTTGCCAGAAACTCCGGTTCCTGAGGACGTGGCGGTTCGGGGATATCGAACGGCTCTTCCTGCTCCGGTTCCGTTTCGATCAGGACTTTCTCCCAATCTTCCAGTTCGGTTTCGGGACCGCCGGAGGGAGACTCTTCGGCCCGTTCCCGATCAGGGACCTGTGTGGTATCCGGAACCGGCCGGGGCAGTTCCGCTTCTTGAGGGGCACTCTTTTGTTGCGGCACTTCTTTCTGAGCGTTCGGGACGGACTCGGCGGATTCTACGCTGCCGACTTCGGCGAGTTTCGCTTCGATCGCACTATGGCGTTTCTCATAAACATCCATGTGCTTCTTCCGAATCTCTGCGAACTGATCCGGATAGAACGTCCGGGCGAATTCTTCCAATAATCCGTACCGGGGAGAATCGGGAGCCGCCATGCTGAGAGCGGACATCAGAAATACCCGTTTGACGAGTATTTTCTGTTTTGCGGTCAGTTTGTTTACGACGGCCATTTTATCTTCGTCCAAAGCTTTCTCTCCGATATTCTTCAGACGGAGCAACGGAATGAATTTATCGCGAATCGCATCCAACATCGCCAAGTAAAGGTACTTGTCTTCTGCTTCGGTGATATCCACTGCCGGGACTTTGTGTTCGGTAAACACCTTGACGGTATTTTTAATGATATTGTTTCGTGAAATCTCCAGATTGCGCTCATCCTGTTTTTTCAATGTCGCAACCGGAGTTTCCGTCGCCTGCCCGCTTTTGGACAAATCTTCGTATACATACATGAAATCTTTGTCCCGAACGAGCAGATAGGTTTTCAATTTTCCGGTCGATAGTCTTTCCGTAATATCGGTCATCTCCGCATGATACTCGTCCGACGCGATCCGATACCGTTCCTTTGCCGTTTCGTATTCCCCGGTATTTTTATACTGTCCCGGAACAGGCTCGTCAGGTCGCGTCGGCGGGTTGAAAAAACGATCCGAGAAGTCGATCGTATGGATCGCGATACCGTAATCTTTCAACCATCCGACCACCTCTTTATTGAAAATATTGGACCGTACGGCGACTGCCGTCAAAGGTTCTTTTTCGACGATTTCGGTTATCGTTTCGAACAAATGGATATTGACTTTCGCCTGTAAGCACTCGCGGTTAAGACAACGTGTGCAATTGCCGACACAACCGAACAGATCCATCTGCAATCCGGTGTTGTAGGAACAAGCGGCGCATTCCGTCTTGTCGAATGAGTAATGATCCAGAACAGCCGAGTAGGTCTCGACCATCTTTCGGGCAAACTCCGCTTTCTTCAGCGGACGCCAGCTCCCTTGCTCGCAATTCGACTTCAGATGTTTTTGGTAAACGTCCTCCTGAACCGCCCGGTCGTATTTGCATAATTCCAGAGCCATCGACATCGTAATCGCCTCCTCGTCCAACAAGGTCCGCAGGTCCGGGATCAACTCCAGCAACAGGATACGGTTGCGGATGAATTTCGTGCTTACGCCGAATTCGTCGGCCACAGCAGCGATCTCTTTCCCTTCTTCGCAGACCATTTTGTGAAAGACCGTCGCCAGTTCGAATTCCGAAATATCGACCCGATGCAGGTTTTCGAGTAACGCAAGTGCTTCGATCCTGTCGGCAGGCATTTCTTTGATAAAGGCGGGTATTGTATCCTTGCCGGCGATGATAGATGCTCGTGTCCGCCGTTCGCCGTGAACCAGCATAAAACGCGTCGTTCCCGTCTGTTCGTTCCGGACAGGATGTACCAGTACGGGTTGTATCACTCCGTAACGTTCGATCGTTGCGGCCAATTGTTTCAATTCTTCATCCCCGAAATGTTTGCGCGGATTGTCCGGATTGGGGTCGATCAATTCCAACGGGATGTCGTAGCAGGGCGTATGGGCCGCTTTGTCCGTCGAGAATGTCGTGTTCGTGTTCACCGCATCGGTTTTGTGAGCGTTCGCTGCGGAGTCGATGATTTTGTCTTTCATAAGGCATTGTTTTTTAAAGTGAATAATTAGGGTTAAGAATACGATTCAGCCTGCATGAGAATCTTGCGGGCGATCCGCAATTTGAGATCGTGTTCGACCGATTCGAGCTTGCCCCTCAGGTCATCTTCCTGAGAAAACAGACGTTTTACGTTTCGAAGTGCCTGAAGGCGTTCCTTTTCGATTTTTCTTTCATCATCCATCGTTCATAGAATGTTTTAGTCCGTGCGCGCACGGCGGTTTATAATTGTCGAATCGGACCGACCGGAATTCGATCGTTCCTCAGCCCGATTACAGGGAATGGGAAAGGCATGAGGCTTCCGGTGCAAAATCCGGGACGGGTTCTTTCCGTCCCGGATTTTGGGAGGAAAAGGCCGAATGCCTAAATTCCCTTGTAATCGGGTTGAGAATATCATAAAAAATACCCCCTTGCGGGGGTATTCGAATCTGACCGTATGTTACTGCATTATCCGATCTCGGATGGCATCGCCGGTATTCTGTTCAGTACCCGAAGCATCTTGCGTCTTCTTATCCGTTCGGCCAGGACCGCCACATCGTAGGCCCGGTATACGAGACGACCCTTAATTTGCGAGGAGGCTTTGATCCACTTACGTTTCCGATATTCTTCCAGTTGCTCCGGCTTCATACCCAATACCTCGCAAATCTCGCTCGCTGTGAGCAGGAATTGAACCTGCTTCTGATGGCACACGTATTCCAATACGAGCACCATGTAACTGGCGCGATAACATTTTTTCAGTAGCTGTACGAGAGATTCCCGTTGCATCAATACGCATTCGTTACCTTGTTCCATAAAGCTTGTTTTTAGTGGTAAATCGATTATAGTTCATTTGTGGATGAGTCGATCGAATCGGCCGGCGACAAGCCGGCATAGTTTTTCAGAAACTGCCGGACCTCGGACTCCCAGTACATACGTCGACTGTCGAGTAGGAAACCGGTCAATTTGCCCTGTTCCCGGTATCGCCGTACCTGTCGTTCTCCCATATGGAGCATATCGCATACTTCGCTGAAGTCGAGTATACGTTCCCCGTCGATCACTCTGCGACTATTTTTGATGGCCTGCAGGTCCTCCTGTATTCCGCGAAGCATGGCGATGATCCGTTCGAATGCCTCCTGCGTCGTGTTTTTATCTGCCGTGTCCATAAGCGAGGGGTTAAGGGGTACGGCACAAAGATGAGGCGAGGGCGCAGAATAAACGGACCAGTGGACAGACCAGTGGATTGCTTTTTTTCGATCAGCCGTCCATTTCGTCCATCACCTCGATCAGTTTTTCATAGAGGTTGCGAATGAACGGGGCTCGATCTTTTTTACGGAGTTTCGCTTTGGAGAAAGTATGATAGATGCTGTCTATTTTTACCTGAAAGGTTTGCTCAAAAAAAACGGCAAGGTCGCGAAGCGAAACCTTGCCGTTATTGAGGCAGCGGTAATGATATAACGCATAAATCAGTTCTACGAGATCCCTGACCGTTGCGGTCCATTTGAACGAAGGCGGATCGTTCGTGTTGTCGGAATCATCCGGCACCGATGGCGATTGTCTTCGGGAAGTTTCAAGAACTTCTATTTCGATCTCTAAAAGCGTCTGTACATACTCAGCATTTTCATAAGGCATTTTTTTTTACGATATAATGCAGATGATTTTCAATCTGTTTTAGCATGCGTAACCGAGCCGTATATTCGGGTTCCTGTCGATAGAATTCCTGTATTTGAGCATTGAATACTTTGTCGATCGAGGCAATTCCGTTGATTTCGAGACATTCACCGTAAGTAGTTTGGTCATCACCCAAGGGCAGCGATTTGAATAAAATGTCCATAATCCGAGAGTTTTAGGTTAATATGGTAGCTTTTCCCGTCTCGATACACACCATGCTTTCAATTGTCAGAAATAAAAACAGTGCAAACGATTGAATCCTTTATAAAGTTATAAATTCATAGAACATTTTGCTACGGTATCGACCGGCGAAAAGAATATTCTTTCTTTCACTTTCCATTACTTTATGGACAACCGTACACTTTAGTGTCATCGAAATTGATCCGAATTTGACGGACGGTCTCAGGCGGTCTCCGACGGTCTGAATGTTATATCGTATATCATAATAAAATTTGCTGGTTATCTTGCGGTATTAATCGGGAATAAGTCCGTTTATCCTATTTATGTTCAATTAAACCAATTTTATTATGAAAGTCATCTGTATAGACGAACGGGTATGGATCTCGTTCATGGAAAGGTTGAAAGGTTTGCAGATTCTTGCCAAACAGGTAGAAACGATGTATAAACCGGCTATGAAAGATAACTGACTCGATACAAGAGACGTGTGTCGGGCTTTGAGCATATCCAAACGTACGTTGCAATATTATCGGGAAAAACGGCGGCTCCCTTTTTCCAATGTAGGAGGAAAATTCTTTTTCCGCGAACGGGATGTGGAAGAATTTCTTGCAAGTCGGACTCGGTATAAAATCACCCCATCCGAAAAGGCAAAAAATCACTCCCAAGCTAAACGACAGTAGCTATGCCATTAGATTATTTGACAAAGGAAAGCAGCGAAGTGCGGGAAGCATTTGCGCAGTTGGAGCAAATTGAACGAACGTTGAAAGAAGCAGAAAAGCACTATGTGCCTTCGATCGGACAAGAACGTTATTTAAGCGGCCCCGAAATATGCCGCTATCTGCACCTCTCCTGCAGAACGCTCCAAACATTACGTGATACGAGGCAAATCACGTACACGACTGTCAGTAAACGGTTGTTCCTCTATCCGGAAAAAGAAATAACGGAAATACTGGAACGAAACCTTAAAACCGCTGAGTAATGGATATGATGCGAATCGAGAGCGTGAAAACACTCTCGATTCGCATTTTTAGACCGGTTTTCGACCTGCTATCTTATTGTCGCAACATCGGCAATATCCATCCTCAGATCGTAGTTTACTGTATAATTTTAAATTTGTCGCTGATTTTCGTTTCCAAAGAATCCATATCCCGCTTAATTTTATCTTTGGTAATTTTCGCATAAATTTGAGTAGTCGTAATATGTTTATGTCCAAGCATTTTCGATACGGTTTCTATAGGTACTCCCTGCGATAAAGTAATCGTCGTTGCGAATGAATGCCTCGCCGTATGAGAAGTCGGACAAAACGATAAACCACACTGACGGGCCATCGTCTTAAGGGATTTACGATATGATTCAAGCGATTTCACAGGAAATACGACATTCCCCGGCAATGAAAGGTAACGATATTTGTCTATGAGTTGTCGCGCCACCGGCAATAGTTTCACTTGAAATGGCGTCCCCGTTTTGACTCGTCGGTTAATGATCCACATAATCTCATCTGAATCGACCTGTATGTCATCGTAAGTTAAGGATTTTACATCAGAATAAGATAGTCCGGTAAAAACGCAAAAAACAAAAATATCGCGAGCAATGGCTGTTTTGTAATTGGACAAACGAGTCTCCATAATTTTTTGCAAATCGTTCTCATTTAAAATTCGACGTTCTCGACACTGAGGCGATACCCATACGTCCGGGAACGGGTGGACAGAAATCCATCCTTTACGAACTGCGGTAAAAGCCATTAAATGTAATTTTTTAAGAGCACAACTAATGGTGGAAGAGTATAAATGTCGAACAGTCGAAAGGTAAACGACAAATTGTTCTCCGAATTCTCGGTTCATTTCTCGAAAGGGAATATCTTTTAAATTATATTCATATTCAAGAAAATCAGCAAACAAATTGCGGATGAACCGATAATTTTTAAGTGTTTCCGGCGATCGATCTTTACCGACGCGCTTTATTGCGAAGTCTTCGAGATATTCATCGAAAGTTTGCAATAGCTGCCGATGTTCATCACCGAATCCTAACCATGCGTTTTTGACTTTTTCGGCCGTAACGTAGGAATCCCGATCACAGATGCGTTGGTACTGCTTCCCGATATTGGTTTTGATGTTTTCCAGCTTCTCGTTGATGCGTTGGGCAGCGATGCTTTTACCGGACGCTTTGTTAGCTTTGGTGTCCCATAGCTTCGGGGATACCGATAATTTACAACTGAATTGGGAAATTGTTCCGTTGATGGTAATACGCCCCATAATGGGGGCTTTGCCATTCTGCTCGGCCTGTCTTTTCAGGTAAAACAGGACCTTGAAAGTACTTCTTGCCATAACTCCGATGTATCTATTTATAATACGTAAATCAGAGTTATTTGTTGTGGCGAATAAAAATGCAATATACTGAAAAACAAAACATTGACAAGTGCTAAACTTAAGCCATCCCGGTAACGATTTAGTAACTCAATTCACAGGGAACTTTACTTTTTATAGCCGTTTGTCCGCATTGCCATTCCATTGCAAGTAATCCTATAATATTAAATATGAATTATTTGCATCTATTTACCTTACCTCAGAATAAGAGTTGCGTTACCATACCTAAACCGGTCGGTTTCGCCGTAATTTCGTACTTGAGGCCGAAGGTCTGCGCGCGTTATATTCATTGAAGTATATGTTCCGGGTGACTTATTTCGGATGATAGCTCTGGAAACTGTCCGGATGATTCTGGGAAGGCTGCGATTTGATCGCGGCCTTCCTTAATTTTTTCGTCTATCCGATTGTTTTTGTATTCGAAATATTGTGGTTGGAAAATTTGGGCTGTTTGCCACCTGCTGTCGTTTCGGCGCGGATGCAATTTATCTTTTCGGGAAAGAGGCGGATCGGGTATTGCACGGCGGTCTTGGCTATGATCGTGTGCGGCTGATAGATGCAGTGAAGAAGGGCGCGTGTGCCGGAAGGCCGTGGTGGTGGAAGAAAAAGGTTTTTTTGTTGGTGGTTCCGCGAATATTTCTGTATATTTGCGCCGCGTGTCGTGTTTCCCGGCCGGAAATTGCGTTCCGGGGGATGTCGGTTCCGTTTTTCACTCTTTGATTACCAATAAGATACCATAATCTATGAATCTGACGTTGTTTGTTACCGTTTTGATTACGGCGGTGATGCTTGTCGTAGCGGCGCTGGGTATAGCCCTGCTCATTTCGCCCCGCTCGTTCAACAAGCAGAAGGGCGAAGCCTACGAATGCGGTATTCCCACGCGGGGTAAGTCGTGGATGCAGTTCAAGGTGGGCTACTACCTGTTCGCCATCCTTTTCCTGATGTTCGACGTCGAGGCCGTGTTCCTCTTCCCGTGGGCGGTGATCCTGCGTGAAGTGGGCGTAGAGGGCCTCGTAACGATCATCTTCTTCTTGTTTATCTTGGTTCTGGGTCTGGTTTACGCCTGGAGGAAAGGAGCTTTGGAATGGAAATAAAGATCAAATCGATGAAATACGAGGACTTCAGGGACAACGAATACCTGGAGACCTATGCAAAACTGCAGCAAGAGGGCGTGCCTGTCGCGATCGGCGTCCTGGACGAACTGATCAACTGGGGGCGTTCCAATTCGCTCTGGCCGCTGACGTTCGCTACGAGCTGCTGCGGTATCGAGTTCATGTCGGTCGGCGCCGCCCGGTATGACTTCGCCCGGTTCGGGTTTGAAGTGGCCCGCGCCAGTCCGCGCCAGGCCGACGTAATTATCGTTGCCGGTACGATCACGCACAAGATGGCGCCTGTGCTCAAGCGGCTTTACGATCAGATGGCCGAGCCGAAGTATGTGATCGCGATGGGGGCCTGCTCCATCTCCGGCGGTCCGTTCAAAAAGTCTTACCATGTGGTGCAGGGCGTCGATACGATCATTCCGGTGGACGTTTATGTGCCGGGGTGTCCCCCGCGTCCCGAGTCGCTGTTGTACGGCATGATGCAGTTGCAGCGCAAGGTAAAGGCGCAGCGCTTCTTCGGCGGTGCGAACCGCAAGGAGAAGATGCCCGCAGAGTTGAAGGAAATGGAACAGGAAGGAGGCGACAATGAGTAACCTGATACAAGATAAGATACTGGCACTGGCTCCCGCCGCGACGGTGAAAGAGGGCGAAGTGCTGACCGTGACGGTTCCGGCGGAGAATTTCCACGCCGTGGCGGAGATGCTGCGCGACGACCGTGAGACGCAGTTCGATTTTCTGGTCTGCATGACCGGAGCCGACTGGGGCGAAACCCTCGGTGTGGTGTACCACCTGCGTTCGACTACGCTGGGCCACGAAGTGGTGCTGCGTATCGAGACGGCCGACCGTGAACATCCGGTTTTGCCCAGTGTATGCGACCTGTGGCATTCGGCCAACCTGAACGAGCGTGAAGTATACGACTTCTACGGCATCCGGTTTACGGGCCATCCCGATATGCGCCGGCTGTACCTGCGCAACGACTGGGTCGGCTATCCTTTCCGCAAGGATTACGATGCGAACCCGGGGATCAATCCGGTACCGGAGACCAATGAACCGACCGAGGACGAGGCTCCCTGCTACGAGCTCAAGGACGGTAAGATCGAAAAGGGAGAACATGTGCTCTTCGACGAAGAGGAGTATGTGGTCAACATCGGCCCCCAGCACCCTGCGACGCACGGCGTACTGCGCTTCCGTACCTCGCTCGAGGGCGAGATCATCAAGAAGATCGACGTGCATTGCGGTTATATCCACCGCGGTGCGGAGAAAATGTGCGAGAGCATGACCTATCCGCAGACGCTCTCGCTGACCGATCGTTTCGATTATCTGGGGGCACATCAGAACCGCCATGCGCTTTGTATGTGTATCGAAAAGGCGATGCAGCTCGAGGTTCCCGCCCGTGCACAGTACATCCGCACGATCATGGACGAGCTGCAGCGTATCGATTCGCACCTGCTGTTCTATGCCACGATGTGTATGGACATGGGCGGTCTGACACCGTTCTTTTACGGTTTCCGCGACCGTGAAATGGTGCTCGATATTTTCGAGGGTACCACCGGCGGCCGCCTGATCCAGAATTACAATGTGATCGGAGGCGTGATGGCCGACCTGGCTCCCGATTTCGTGGAGAAGGTTAAAAAATTCATCGCTTACCTGCCCGGTGTGCTGAAAGAGTACCACGCGGTATTTACCGGCAACGTGATCGCACAGCAGCGTCTCAAGGGCGTCGGCGTCCTTTCGAAGGAGGATGCGATCTCTTACGGTGCGACGGGTCCCACGGGCCGAGCTTCGGGGTGGGCCTGCGATGTGCGCAAGGTACATCCTTACGGCGTTTACGACAAGGTAGAATTCAAAGAGGTAATCCATACCGAAGGCGACTCGTTCGCCCGCTACATGGTGCGTATGGAGGAGATCCTCGAGTCGCTGCACATTATCGAACAGCTGATCGACAACATCCCGGAGGGCGATTACGCTGCCAAAACCAAACCCATCATCCGCCTGCCGGAAGGGGAGTATTTCGCAAGCGTCGAAGCGCCCCGCGGCGAGTTCGGCGCGTATATCGAAAGCCGTGGCGACAAATATCCCTACCGCATGAAGTTCCGTTCGTCATGCCTGCCGCTGGTGTCGGTGGTAGACCCGCTTGCGCGCGGCGCGAAGATCGGCGACCTGATCGCGATCGGTGGGTCGCTCGACTATGTGGTACCCGACGTGGACCGCTAACCCAAGTTTAACCTGATAATTAAAACAAATATGTTTGATTTTTCAATCGTGACTCAATGGGTCGACACGCTGTTGCGGAGCTGGATGTCCCCGACGGCGGCCGTGATCGTTGAGTGTGTGCTGGTAGGGGTTTGCCTCTTGTTGGGTTATGCCGTGATCGCGCTGGCGCTGATCTACATCGAGCGTAAAGTCTGCGCATTCTTCCAGTGCCGCCTCGGGCCGAACCGCGTGGGACCCTATGGAGTGATCCAGAGCGTTGCCGACATGTTCAAGATGCTCATCAAGGAGATCATCCACATCAACCATATCGATAAGTTCCTGTTCGGTTTAGCACCTTATATCGTTATTATTTCCTCGGTGCTGGCATTCAGTTGTATTCCCTTTGCCAAGGGGCTGCAGGTGCTCGATTTCAATATCGGGATCTTCTTCCTGCTGGCCGTTTCGTCGATCGGTATCGTCGGAATCCTGCTGGCCGGATGGTCGAGTAATAACAAGTATACGCTGATCGGCGCCATGCGAAGCGGTGCGCAGATGATCAGTTACGAGCTTTCGATCGGGCTTTCTATCCTGACGATGGTGATGCTCGCGGGCACGATGTCCCTTTCGGGGATCGTCGAGGCGCAGGCCGGAGGCTGGTTTATTTTCACGGGGCATATTCCCGCGATCATCGCATTCCTGATCTATATCATCGCCGGTACGGCCGAAACCAACCGCGGCCCGTTCGACCTTCCCGAGGCCGAATCGGAGCTGACCGCAGGTTACCATACCGAATATTCGGGTATGCACTTCGGATTCTTCTACCTGGCCGAGTACCTGAACATGTTTATCGTCGCTTCGGTGGCCGCGACCCTCTTCTGGGGCGGCTGGATGCCGCTGCACATCTCGGGTTGGGACGGTTTCAACCAGGCGATGGACTACATTCCGTCGATTATCTGGTTCCTCGGCAAGGTCGCTGTGATGATCTTCATCATCATGTGGTTCAAGTGGACTTTCCCCCGCCTGAGGATCGACCAGCTCCTGAAACTCGAATGGAAGTACCTGCTGCCGATCAACCTGATCAATTTGTTGCTGATGGCGCTGATTATTGTCTTCGGTTTACATTTTTAAACATGACGAGCTATGACATTTAAAGAATACATCACTTCATTTTTCAGCGGCCTGCGCTCCCTGCTGGTGGGTATGGGCACCACGATCAAGGTCTTTTTCCGGCGCAAGACGACGGAGCAGTACCCCGAAAATCGTGCCACGCTGAAGATTTCGGACCGCTTCCGCGGCGAGCTGGTCATGATCCACAACGACAAGAACGAGCATCGTTGCGTTGCCTGCGGCATCTGCCAGATGAACTGTCCCAACGGAACGATCAATGTCGTCACCAAGCAGGTGACCGACGAGGAGACGGGTAAGGCCCGCAAGGTACTCGACCGTTACGAATACGATCTGGGCAGCTGCCTCTTCTGCCAGTTGTGCGTGCGTACCTGCCCGCACGATGCGATTAAGTTCATCAATACTTACGAGCACGCCGTCTTCACGCGCGGCAAACTGCGCGAGCAGCTCAATCACGAAGGTTCAACTCTTGCAAAAAAATAGACGTCTATGGAACTTACATCACAACAGATAGTCTTCTTTATCCTTGCCGCGGTGATTTTGGTCTGCTCGGTACTGACCGTCACTACGCGCCGGATCCTGAGGGCGGCGACCTACCTGCTTTTCGTGCTTTTCGCCACGGCAGGCCTCTATTTTCAAATGAACTATTCGTTCCTCGGCGCGGTACAGCTCACCATCTATGCGGGCGGCATCATCGTGCTGTACGTATTCTCGATCCTGCTGACCAGTTCCGATGCGGATAAGAAGGAGCCGCTGCGCAACCGCCGCAAGGTGGCCGGCCTGGCCGCTTCGGCCGTGGGCGTCGCGCTGAGCCTCTTCCTGTTGCTGACACATACCTTCCCGGCCGTTTATGCGTTGCCGGAGACGGAGCTGCCGATGAAGGCGATCGGTTATACGATGATGGGCACCGGCAAGTACCAGTACCTGTTGCCGTTCGAGCTGGTGAGTATCCTGCTGCTGGCCTGCATCATCGGAGGAATTATGATTGCACGAAAAAGACAATAAGCTATGATACCAATGCAGTTTTACCTGATCGTCAGCGCGGTGATGCTTTTCGCGGGCATCTACGGTTTCATCACGCGCCGCAACCTGCTGGCCATCCTTATCTCGATTGAGTTGATCCTCAATGCGGTGAACATCAACTTCGCGGTGTTCAACCATTATCTCTATCCCGGTGCGCTCGAAGGGCTCTTCTTCGCGCTGTTTTCCATTGCCGTGGCCGCTGCCGAAACGGCCGTCGCCATCGCCATCATCATCAATATTTACCGGAATATCCGCAATATTGAGGTGAAGAAACTCAACGAACTGAAAGACTAAACCGAAAATAGAAGATGGAATATACGATACTCATCCTGATCCTGCCGTTGCTGAGTTTCCTCTGCCTCGGCCTGCTGGGTACCAAGCTCCGGCCGTTCGTTTCGGGCTGCATCGGTTCGATCGTGCTGGCTGCGGTCGCTGCGATGTCCTATACGGTAGCGGCGCAGTACTTTTCGACGGCACGCGTCGACGGCATCTACCAGCCGTGGACGGTGTTCAACGTCGAGTGGCTCGGTTTCACGCAGAACCTGCACATCGACCTGGGCATCCTGCTCGATCCGATTTCGGTGATGATGCTGGTGGTCATCTCCACCGTGTCGCTGATGGTACATATCTACAGCCTCGGCTACATGAAAGGCGAGGTGGGCTTCCAGCGTTATTACGCATTCCTGTCGCTGTTCACCTTTTCGATGCTGGGGCTGGTCGTGGCCACCAATATTTTCCAGATGTACATTTTCTGGGAGTTGGTGGGCGTTTCCTCCTACCTGCTCATCGGGTTCTACTATACGAAGCCCGAGGCGATCGCCGCATCGAAAAAGGCTTTTATCGTGACGCGATTCGCCGATATGTTCTTCCTGATCGGTATCCTGCTCTTATCGTACTTTACCCAGACATTCAACTTCGGGGAAATTACCTCGAGCGCAGCCGGTAACGGCAGCATCTTCGCAGGAGCTGCGGGCAAGACCTTCATGGGGTGCTCGGTGATGGCCTGGGCGATGGCGCTGATCTTTATCGGCGGTGCCGGTAAATCGGCGATGTTCCCGCTGCATATCTGGCTGCCCGACGCGATGGAAGGTCCGACCCCGGTATCGGCGCTGATCCATGCCGCGACGATGGTCGTGGCCGGCGTCTACCTGGTCGCACGCCTCTTTCCGGTGTATTACTTCCAGACTCCCGAGGTGCTCGTGGGCATTGCGGTGGTCGGAGCGTTCACCTCGCTGTTCGCGGCGGTGATCGCCTGTGTGCAGACCGACATCAAGCGCGTGCTCGCCTTCTCGACCATTTCGCAGATCGGTTTCATGATGGTGGCCCTCGGCGTATCGGGTTACGGCGGACACCACGGCCTCGGTTACATGGCCGGTATGTTCCACCTCTTCACGCATGCTATGTTCAAGGCGCTGCTGTTCCTCGGTGCCGGTGCGATCATCCATGCCGTACACAGCAACGAAATGAGCCACATGGGCGGCCTGCGCAAACAGCTTCCCATTACGCACATCACCTTCCTGATCGCCTGCCTCGCGATTGCGGGTATTCCGCCTTTCTCGGGCTTCTTCAGCAAGGACGAAATCCTCTCTGCGGCGTTCATGTTCAGTCCTGCGATGGGCTGGGTGATGACCTTCATCGCTGCGCTGACGGCCTTCTATATGTTCCGTCTTTACTATCGTATTTTCTGGGGCACTCCTTCGGAGCACGAGCATACGCCGCATGAAGCCCCCGGTACGATGACCACGCCGCTGATTATTCTCGCTGCCATTACCTGTGTGGCCGGATTTATACCTTTCGGTAAATTCGTTACCAGCGACGGGGCGCCTTACATCATCCACCTCGATCCGGCCGTGGCCATCACCAGCGTAGTGATCGCCTGCATTTCGATCGGTATCGCGACGTGGTTCTACCGCCGCCAGAATCCGATTCCCGGCAAACTCGAATCTACTTTCAAAGGACTCTATACCGCAGCTTATCACCGTTTCTATATCGATGAGGTATATATGTTCGTCACCAAGAAGATTATCTTCGGCGGGATTTGTTCGGGTATCGCCTGGTTCGACCGCCATGTGGTGGACGGCTCGCTCAACGGCATCGCCGCGGTTACGCAGCGCCTCTCGCTGGCTATTCGCGGCCTGCAGTCCGGCCAGGTACAGTGGTATGCTTATGTATTCCTGATCGGCACGCTGGCGCTGACGATCCTGATCGTGTTTTGTTAACGGATAAAATATAAAGACTGGATATGAACTTCTTATCGTTATTTGTGCTGATACCCATCCTGATGCTCGGCGGGCTGTTCCTTTCCCGCAACATGAAGCAGATCCGTTGGGTAGCTGCTACGGGAGCCTCGCTACTGCTGGTGCTCTCGGTCGTGCTGACGTTCCTCTTCCTGGGTGAACGCGCCGCCGGGAACGATGCCGAAATGCTTTTCATGGCCGAAATGCCGTGGTTCACGCCGCTCAATATCAATTATTCTGTCGGGGTAGACGGAATTTCGGTAGCGATGCTGCTGCTTTCGTCGGTGATTGTGTTCACGGGTGTGTTTGCGTCGTGGAAGATCGATCCGCTGCCCAAAGAGTTTTTCTTGTGGTTCTGCCTGCTCTCGACGGGGGTTTACGGCTTTTTCATTTCGATCGACCTCTTCACGATGTTCCTCTTCTATGAAGTGGCGCTGATCCCGATGTACCTGCTGATCGGGGTGTGGGGCACGGGCCGCAAGGAATACTCGGCCATGAAGCTGACCCTGATGCTGATGGGCGGTTCCGCGCTGTTGCTGGTGGGTATCCTCGGTATCTATTTCTTCACCGGTGCCGAAAGCGGTTACTACACGATGAACCTCCTGGAGATCGCCCGGGGAACCATTCCCGTAGGCGTGCAATATTACTTATTCCCGCTGACTTTCATCGGTTTCGGCGTGTTGGGAGCGCTTTTCCCGTTCCACACCTGGTCTCCCGACGGTCACGCTTCGGCTCCTACGGCGGTGTCGATGCTCCATGCGGGGGTGCTGATGAAGCTGGGCGGTTACGGCTGCTTCCGGGTTGCGATCTACCTGATGCCTGAAGCTGCAAATGAACTGGCGTGGATCTTCCTGATCCTGACCGGGATCAGCGTTGTATACGGAGCTTTCTCCGCCTGCGTACAGACCGACCTCAAGTATATCAACGCCTACTCTTCGGTGAGTCACTGCGGTTTGGTTCTCTTTGCGATCCTGATGCTGAACCAGACGGCGATGACCGGTGCCGTGTTGCAGATGCTCTCGCACGGTCTGATGACGGCCCTCTTCTTCGCACTGATCGGTATGATCTACGGACGTACGCACACGCGTGACATCCGCGAGATGGGCGGCCTGATGAAAATCATGCCGTTCCTCGGTGTGTGCTACGTGATTGCGGGTCTCGCATCGCTCGGTCTCCCGGGCCTGAGCGGTTTCGTGGCCGAAATGACCGTTTTTGTCGGTTCGTTCGAACATCACGATACATTCCATCGCGTGCTGACCATCGCGGCCTGTACATCGATCGTCATCACCGCGGTTTATATCCTGCGCGTGGTGGGCAAGCTGCTTTACGGCAAAGTATACGACCAGCATCACCTGACGCTTACCGATGCCGTATGGTACGAGCGTTTCTCGGTCGTGACGCTGATCGTTGCGATTGCCGGTCTGGGTATGATGCCGCTGTGGGTGTCGGACATGATCCAGCAGAGCCTCTTACCCGTAATTGAACAATTAACCCGATAACGTCCTATGGATTACAGTAGTTTTTTGGAGATGAAAGCGGAGCTGTCACTCGTCGCGGTGATGGTGATCCTGTTGATATACGACCTGTTCGCCGGGGAAAAGGGCATGCGCTGGTTCCAGCCGCTGGCCTGTATCCTGGTGGCCGCCCAGATCCTCTATAACATTGTTCCTACGGGCAATGTCGAGATTCTCGGAGGGATGTACCAGTCCACCCCGATGGCGAGCGTTCTCAAAACCATCCTCACGATCGGTACGTTGATCGTCTTCCTGCAGGCCCGTAATTGGCTCGAAAGGGATGCTATTATCCGGCGCGGGGAGTTCTATTTCCTGACGCTCTCTACGCTGTTGGGTATGTATTTCATGATTTCGGCGGGCAATTTCATGCTTTTCTATTTAGGGCTGGAAACCGCGTCGATCCCGATGGCTACGCTCGTGGCTTTCGATAAGTACAAGCACAAATCGGCCGAAGCCGGTGCGAAATATATCCTGAACGCCGCCTTTGCATCGGGTTTGTCGCTGTACGGCCTGTCGTTGCTTTACGGTACGACCGGAACGCTCTATTTCGCCGACATCCCGATGATGCTCGACGGCAGCGCACTGCAGATCATGGCGATGATTTTCTTCCTCGTGGGCCTTTTCTTCAAGATTTCGCTTGTGCCGTTCCACCTCTGGACGCCGGATGTCTACGAAGGTGCGCCGACGAGCGTGACCGCTTACCTGTCTGTCATCTCGAAAGGTGCGGGAGCATTCGTGCTGCTGACGATCCTGATCAAGGTGTTCGCCCCCTTCGTACTGCAATGGCAGGCGATGCTATACGGGCTGATCATCCTGACGATCACCGTGGCCAACCTTTTTGCGATCCGCCAGAAGAACCTCAAGCGTTTCCTCGCTTACTCATCGGTGTCACAGGCCGGTTACATCATGCTGGGCGTGATCGGCGGCAACCCGCTGGGCATGACCGCACTGGTGTATTATGTACTGGTCTATCTGGTTTCGAACCTCGCTGCATTCGGCGTGATTTCGGCTGTGGAGTACAAGACCGGTAAGGTGACGATGGACGATTACAACGGCCTGTACCAGACCAACCCGAAGTTGAGTTTCGTGATGATGATCGCGCTCTTTTCGTTGGCCGGTATTCCGCCGTTCGCCGGGTTCTTCAGTAAGTTCTTCATTTTCGTGTCGGCCGCTCAGATGGGCTTCTACGTATTGGTGTTCATCGCACTGCTCAATACGATTATCTCGCTCTACTACTACCTGTTGGTGGTTAAGGCGATGTTCATCAACAAAAACGACGCGCCGATCGAAAAATTCCGCAGCGACAATTACATGCGCCTCAGCCTCGTGGTCTGCAGCGCCGGTATTATCCTGCTGGGTATTCTGAGCGTGGTGTACGACAGTCTGGTTCCGCTGAGCTTCGGCATGTAGGCCGTACCCGTGCGGTGTCGGTATTCGTCCGGGAGATTTCCGGTATACCGTCATCGTTTTCTGATAACATAGTTTTACCGACTGTTTGAGTGCAGCCTGTATAATAAAGATAACGCCCCGGAATGAATTGCATTCCGGGGCGTTATCTTTATCGTTGCTTCGTGTCTAAAGGTTCGGCTGTATCTGCCCACATGACCGGATGAGGGCCGGGTCGGCCTTTTTGTCCTTGTCTCTTGGGGTTATTGTTCGTCCTGGGTGTGCAGGTGTTTCATCACTTTAGCATCCAGGTAGAAAATGATGTCCTCGGCGATGTTGTTGCAACGGTCGCCGATACGTTCGATACGCCGGATGGCCGAATGCAGATAGAGGCCGTCCAAGATTGCGTCCGGGTTCTGTTCCATGTAGGTGGCCAGCCGGTGTACATTTTCGGTGTTGAGCCGGTCCACGACGGTGTCTTTGGCGAATACCTTTCCTGCCATGTGGCTGTCTTCGTTCGCGAGTGCCGATTTGCAGAGTTTGAGCATGCAGATCACCTCGTCGAACATTTCGCGGATCTGTAGTTGTCCGAGTAGTTCGGTATTGATCTTTTCGGTCTGGTTGTGGATGACGAAGTGTGCGATGCCGTCTGCGAAGTCGCCGATTCGTTCGAGGTTGTTGTTGATTTTGATGATCGAAAGGATCATCCGCAGGTCGACGGCTACGGGCGTGAGCAATGCGAAAAAGTTTTCACACTCCCGATCCACGGTCAATTCGTAGGAATCGACCAGCTTTTCGCGGCTGGTGATCTCGTGCGCGAGTTCTTTGTTACCGTCGAGCAGTGCGGCGGATGACTTCTCCACCTGGCTTTGCACGAGGCTCCACATCTCGGCCAGGGATTTTTTGATGTTGCGGATCGAATCTTCGGTATGTTTCATAGCGGTCGGTTTTTTGATGGGAAGGTATCGGCGGATTTGGGATACAGCTGGGGTGTCTGTCCTGTCGGGGACGATTTTGGGGGGATCAGCCGAAACGCCCCGTGACGTAATTTTGGGTGGCCTCTTTGGTCGGGCTGACGAATATCTTTTGCGTATCGTCGTACTCGATCAGCTCGCCGAGATAAAAAAATGCCGTGCGGTCGCTGACACGTGCCGCCTGTTGCATGTTGTGCGTCACGATCACGATCGTATACTCTTTTTTCAGTTCGTAGATCAGGTCTTCGATCTTGGTGGTCGAGATGGGATCGAGTGCCGAGGCCGGTTCATCCATCAGCAGGATCGACGGTTCGACGGCCAGGGCCCGGGCGATGCAGAGCCGCTGTTGCTGGCCCCCGGAGAGTTCGAAAGCCGATTTTTTTAGTTTGTCTTTCACTTCGTTCCAGAGGGCCGCGCCCTGTAAAGAGCGTTCGACGCGCTCGGCGATCAGCGCCCGGTCTTTTATGCCGTTTACGCGCAGGCCGTATGCTACGTTCTCGAAGATCGATTTCGGAAAAGGATTGGGTTTCTGGAACACCATGCCCACCTTTTTGCGCAGTTCGACCACTTCGGTCTGGCGGGCATAGATGTTCTCGCCGTCGATCAGGATTTCGCCGGTGAGCCGCGTGCCGGGAATCAGGTCGTTCATTCGGTTCAGCAACCTCAAAAAAGTCGATTTGCCGCAGCCGGACGGACCTATGAACGCCGTGACGGTGTTGCGTTCCATCTCCATCGTGATGTTTTTCAGCGCGTGGAAATCGCCGTAATAAAAATTTACCTCTTTGGCATCAATGGTTATCATGGGGTATGGATTATCCGGTTTAATTCATTTTTACCTTTTTGTTGAAATAGCGTCGCAGTCCGTTTGCCGCCAAGTTGATCACCAGTACGATGGCGATCAGCACAAGCGCTGTGCCGTAAGCCATCGGGCGCGTCGCTTCGAGGTCTGTGCCGCTGGTGGCGATCACGTACAGGTGGTACGGAAGGGCCATTACCTGGTCGAAAATACTCGAAGGCAGTTTCGGCAGGAAATAGGCTACCGCCGTGAAGAGGATCGGGGCGGTTTCGCCCGAAACGCGCCCTACCGAAAGGATCAGCCCGGTGATGATGTTGGGCATGGCCATCGGCAGCAGTACGCGGCGGATCGTTTGCAGTTTGGTGGCCCCGAGTGCGAGGCTGCCGAGCCGGTACGAGTCGTCGATGCGGCGCAGCGCTTCTTCGGTGGTACGGATCACGATGGGCAGTACGAGCAGTGCGAGGGTGAACGATCCCGCTATGATCGAATCGCCGAAGCCGAGCGTATTGACGAACAGCGCCATGCCGAATAGGCCGAACACGATCGACGGCACGCCGCTGAGGTTGTTCGTCATGATGCGGATAAGTTTGACGAGCCAGTTGTCGCGCGTGTACTCGCTGATATAGATGCCCGAGAGGATTCCCAGCGGGAAGGCGATCACTATGCTTCCCAGGGTCAGGCATAGCGTCCCGACGATGGCGGGCAGGATTCCCCCGGCGGTCATGCCGTCGCGCGGCATACCGGTGAGGAATTCCCAGCTGATGACCCCGATGCCTTTGACGATGATGAAACCCAGTATCCAGAAGAGTACGCCGACCACGGCGATACTCATCAGCCGGAAGAGCCAAAATGCGGCCTGTTCGGAGAGTTTTTTACGGCGGATGCCGGACGTGTGTTGGGGAATGGTCATGGCTTAGACGGATTGCTTGGGGCGTTTGGCATTGATCATTTCGACGCTGATGCTGATCACGAGCGTCAACAGGAAGAGGATGCAGCCCAGCAGGAAGAGTGCTTCGTAATGCGCTCCGCCGGCGGGAGCTTCACCCAGTTCGGCTGCGATCGTCGCGGGGATCGTGCGTAGCGGTTCGAGCAGCGTGTGCGGCATGACGGCGGCGTTGCCGGTGACCATCAGTACGGCCATCGTTTCGCCCAATGCGCGGCCGATTCCGAGTACGACTGCGGCCGTGATGCCTGAAATCGAGTAAGGAATCACCACTTTGCGGATTGTCTGCCAGTGGGTCGCGCCGAGTGCCAGGCTCGACTCCTTCATGGCCCGCGGGGTATTGCGGATAGCGTCTTCGGCTACGGTAATGATCGTCGGCAATGCCATAATCGCCAGAATGACGGCCCCGGCCAGTCCGGTTTCTCCGACGGGCAGCGAGAAAGTGCGCTGCACGAGCGGGACGATCACGACCAGTCCGAAGAAGCCGTAGACGACGGACGGAATGCCGGCCAGCAGTTCGATGACCGGTTTGAGCAGGTTGCGCAGCCGGTGCCCGGCCAGTTCGGCCATGTAGATGGCGACGGCCAACCCGAAGGGCAGTGCAATGAGGATTGCGGCGATCGAGACCCACAGCGTGCCGAGGATCAGCGGCAGTACGCCGAATTGCGGCGCGGGTTGTGCGGTGGGGTACCACAGTTTGCCGCCCAGAAAACTCGCAGGCGTGATTTTGCCTTCGTCGAGTATGCGTCCGGCGAAATCCTCGGCGATCAGTTGTTTCGGCAGGTAGGCGATGATGTTCTTGTGCGAGGCAACGATGCGGCTTAGGCATTGCGGAACGTTTTCCAGTTTCTCGCCCAGTTCTTCGGGCGTCGCGTAGGCGGTGATGTCGTCGAGCCGGAACAGGCGGATCGAATCGCCGCCGCCCCAGCCGAGGGTTCCCCAGGAGGCGATGTCGCCGTCGAATACCTGCATCACCTGCTGCGGGGAGAGCTTCTGTACCGGATTCTCGCGGTTCACGGCCAGTACGTATCCTTCCTCGATGTCGGGCGTGTTGAACAGTCCGGCTCCTTCGCGGAAGAGGAACACGACCATCAGGATGATCGTGATGCTGGTGATGTAGCCGCTGGCCATCAGCAATTTTTCGGTGATCGTTTCGAGGACTTTGCGAAGTGTTTTCATGGGTGCCGGAAGTTTGCCGCGCTTGGAATTTCAGGATGAGAGGGGGTATCTTATCGGGTATTTGCGTTATTTGACAGGGATAAAACCGGTTTCGGCGACCATCCGCTGCCCCTGGTCCGAGAGCAGGTAGTCGAGGTAGGGTTTGATCCGCTTTTCATTGGCCTGGTCGTAATAGAAATAAAGGGGCCGTACGACCGGATAGGTACGGTTTTTCGAGTTTTCGAAGTTCGGCGCGACATAGTTTTTTCCGCCGTCGTAGGAGATGCTGACCGGTTTGATGTTTTTCTTACCGAGGTAAGCGAGGCCCACATAGCCGATTGCGCCGGGCGTCTGGCTGACGGACTGGATCACGGCGCCGGTAGCCGGCATACTGAGGATCGAAGCCATGTAGTTACGGTGGCGGAGGACGCTCTCTTTGAAGAATTCATAGGTGCCGGAGCTCGTCTCGCGCGAATAGACCACAATGCGCATGTCAGGGCCGCCTACTTCTTTCCAGTTCGTGATCTTGCCGCGGAAAATTGCTTCGAGCTGTTCGCGCGTAAGTTTCGAGACCGGATTGGCAGGGTTCACTACTACGGCCAGCGCGTCGAAGGCTACCGTAACCTCGACGGGCGGGTGTCCGGCCGCCTGCAGTTTCATCCGTTCGTCGAATTTCATGCGGCGCGAGGCCATGGCAATGTCGGTGGTGCCTTCCCTCAGCGCTGAGATACCCACGCCGCTGCCGCCGCCTGTGACGGTAATTTCGGCGCCGGGATGTGAGTGGAAGTAGCTTTCGGAGGTCTTTTGCACGAGCGGCAGCAGCGTGTCGCTGCCCTTGAGCTTTTGGGCGGAAGTCCCGGCAATCCCTGTAGCCAGGGAAAGGAGTGTGCAAAGAGCTGTAAAGCGGTGTTTCATATAGTTCTGTTGTCCGGTATGCGGTATCTGGCAGGTTGCATGGGCTGTGGCATCGTTCTGTCGTCCGGATGGCTTACCGGATCGTGTTCGTCCCCTGTACTGCAAGTTTGCGGCAAAAGTAATCGGACAACGTTAAGCTAATCTTAAAACTGTGTTAAGATATGATTAACAACGCACCCCGGAAGGGATTTCCCTTCCGGGGTGCGTTGAAAAGGTGCGTTGAAAAGCGGTATTTACAGGAATGAGGACCTGCGGGTGCGCCGCTTCCGGATCAGGATCAGGCTCCGGGCGGATCGGTCGGTGCGCGAGCGGGGCTATTCCAATTCCTTGACCGCTTTGAGGGCCGCTTCGTAATTGGGCTCCTGTGCAATTTCGGGGACGTATTCGATGTAGCGGATAATGCCCTTTTTGTCGATTACGATTACGCCGCGGGCCAATAGCCTCAGTTCCTTGATTACGAAGCCGTACTTCATACCGAAGTCGAGGTCGCGGTAATCGGAATATACATGCACGTTGTCGATGCCTTCGGCAGCGCAAAAACGTTTTTGTGCAAAGGGCAGGTCCACCGAAATCGAAAGGATTTCGACATCGCCTTTCAGTTTGCTGGCCTCTTTGTTGAAACGGATGTTCTGCAGGGCGCAGACCGACGTGTCGACCGACGGGAAAACGCTTATGATGAGGTTTTTGTCTTTGTACTGCGACAGGGATACCGGTTGCAGGTCCCCGTCGAGTACCGTAAAACGCGGAGCTTTGTCGCCTGTTTGCAGGTGCGTCCCCACTAACGTGACGGGACTGCCTTTGAAGTTGACTTTTACATTGTCCATAACATTGGGTTTTAATCTGTTTATAAAGATACAATTCTGATACCAATTATGCATCCGGAATGCTCTTTGTTTATTCCGGAGGCGGCCGGAGCGGAGGAATCAGGATGACGGGCGACCGAAAATTCCGGTTTTTTGCCGGGAGTCCTTTGCAAAATGGGGCGTCGGGTATAATGGCTGCCGGCTGGTATGCAGCGCAGGTTTTTTAATTGTGGGGTAAATCCGCTATCTTCGCCGTTGCGGTGTGGAACGTGGGGAATATTTGCCTGCCGGCTCGAGCCGCGGATTTTTTGTATTACTACGTACATAAACCTATTCGACCGATCAACAGCGGTCGTTGTGATGGGAATGAAAATCAATAAGACCAATGCAGCCCGGTTATTGGACCGGGCGCATATAGCGTATGAACTGGTGCCGTACGAGGTGGATGAGGAGCATCTCGCCGCGGCGCATGTGGCAGAACAACTCAATGAAGATATCGCGCAGGTGTTTAAAACGTTGGTATTGAGAGGCGACCGGACCGGCATTTTGGTTTGTGTCATACCGGGCGACGGCGAGGTGAACCTCAAGCTGGCGGCGAAAGTGTCCGGGAACAAAAGCGTCGAAATGTTGCATATGAAAGAACTGCTGCCTACGACAGGATATATTCGCGGTGGTTGTTCGCCGATAGGGATGAAAAAGAGTTTTCCCACGTATATCCATTCGAGTTGCAGGGATTTCGACCATATTTATGTGAGTGCAGGCGTACGCGGGCTGCAATTGCGGATGGCTCCGGACGACCTGGTGCGTTATGCGGATGCCGTGGTGACCGACTTGCTCTGAGAATTTGTAAGACGGGCGGCTGTTGGAAAAGGACGGAACGGAGACGGGTAACGGCGATAAAATGGCCGGATACGAACAGGATACGGAGACGGAGGAAAACGATGGAGGAAGGTAAGCAATCGCTACCCAATGAGATAAGCGCAGTATTGATTCGGTGGTACGAAACCCACCGCAGGGAGTTGCCCTGGCGTGAGACTACCGATCCCTACCGGATCTGGATATCGGAAATTATCTTGCAACAGACGCGGGTTGCGCAGGGATTGGAGTATTACCTGCGTTTCGTGGAACGTTTTCCCGACGTTCGGTCGTTGGCCGGGGCGCACGAGGACGAAGTGATGAAGTTGTGGCAGGGTTGGGGGTATTACAGCCGCGCCCGGAACCTCCATGCGGCGGCCCGTGAGGTCTCCGGGAAATATGCCGGTCTGTTCCCTGCCGATTATGCTAGCGTGCGGGCCTTGAAAGGGATCGGCGACTATACTGCAGCCGCGATCTGCTCGTTTGCATTCGGTCTGCCTCATGCGACGGTGGACGGGAATGTTTACCGCGTACTGGCACGCTTATACGGGCTTGAGACGCCTATCGATACTCCTGCCGGCAAGCGGGAGTTTGCCGTTTTGGCCGGTTCGCTGCTCGATCCGGCGCGGGCGGGACTGCACAACCAGGCGATGATGGAGTTCGGAGCCCTGCAGTGCGTACCGCGCTCGCCCGATTGCACGGTTTGCCCGCTGGCAGGCCGGTGTGCCGCACTCAGGCAGGGGCGTGTAGATGAACTTCCGGTCAAAGCGGGGCGGACGGAGGTGAAGCCGCGCTATTTCAATTACCTGCATCTGCACAACGGCGGCCGTACCGTGCTGGTCAAGCGGACCGGAAGCGATATCTGGCGCAACCTGTATGAGTTTCCGTTGCTGGAGACCGGGACTCCGGTAGCGTTCGACGTATTGCGGGACGATCCCCGTTTCCGGGCGTTGCTCGGCGGCACGGAATATGCCGTGTTGCACCGTGTGGCGATGCCCAAACACCAGCTTTCCCACCGGACTATCCACGCCTGTTTTTATGAAATCGAAGTGGAGGCATTCCCGCACCCGTTGCCACCGGACGGCTGTGTAGTCGCTGACGGCGAGGTATCCGACTATGCCGTGTCGCGCCTTACCGAACTCTATCTGCAACGGCGCGGATAAACGACGGTTAGAAAATAAAGATCATGTCAGGTTTTATTTAACAATAAGGAGAATTATGAAAAATATGACGAAGATCGATCCGAAACAGATCGATGAAAATGTGATCCGGTTGATCGGCAGCCAGTGGATGTTGGTAACGGCCGGAAATCCCGCGCATTTCAATACGATGACGGCCAGTTGGGGCGGCCTTGGGTTCCTGTGGAACCGGCCAGTGGCTTTCGTGTTTATCCGGCCGCAGCGCTATACGTTCCCGTTTGCGGAGGAGAACAGCGGACTCACGCTCTCTTTTTTCGGGGAGGAGTACCGCGACGCATTGAAAATATGCGGTTCGCGCTCGGGACGGGATACCGATAAAGTGGCCGAAGCCGGACTGACGCCGGAGCCTACTCCGGGCGGGAATGTCGCTTTCGGTGAGGCGTCGCTGGTGTTGGAGTGCCGCAAGCTTTACGCCGAAATGCTCCGGCCGGAGGCATTTGCCTTACCGGGCATTCTGGAGCAGTGGTACCCGACGGGAGACCTGCACAAGATGTACGTGGTCGAGATTGTCAACGTCTGGCGACGCTAGAGCGTCCGCTGTGACGATCTTGGAAACCACAACCCAAGTCGGTCGTGGGCAAATAGTCCCCCGCGACTAGGGGCCAGATTCCGGAATGTTTGGCGTAAAGTGTGGCCGAAATGGATCGGAGAGGGCGCTGAGCCGTTCTTTGGTCTGAAATTTGGAACATCTTTTCTCGTAAACTAAAACCGGGAAGCTATGAAGATGGAACATATCCGCGGGGACCGCAAAGGGTTCTTTCGCGCCGTTGACGGGAGCGTGGAAGCAGGATTGATATCGTATGTGGATGCTGAACCGGATCGGATGATTATCGACCACACCGAAGTGGCGGGACATTACTCCGGAGAGGGTGTCGGTAAATTGTTGGTGGTGACGCTGGCGGAATATGCGCGTGCGAACAGCCGCAAAGTGATCCCGCTCTGTTCGTTCGCCCGTGCCGTGTTCGATAAGATGCTCGGCATCCGGGATGTGCTGGTGAGATAGCCGGGGCGGAAGGAAGGTCGATGTTGTTTGTCCTTCGTTACGGATTATAATAAAACCGTCCTACCGAGGACGGTTTTATTATAGTGTGCTTTATTGTTCTATCGGGTTATTCTGTTTTGCATCCCGTCAGGCTTCCGTTATGGAAGGAGAGGACGCCTGTGCGGGTGTTGCAGGTTGGGCGCTACCGGCCCCGGCGTCTGTATTTACCGCCGTATCGTTGTTTCCGGTGGTTTCCGTGGTTTCTGCGCCTGTTTCG
>ERZ791909.106-NODE-106-length-98315-cov-9.779208_pt1 | contig 98315 bp, 75 predicted proteins | sample MGYA00510143_ERZ791909 | MGnify/ENA primary metagenome ERZ791909 (study PRJEB30046, sample SAMN00792093) | human gut metagenome | study: EMG produced TPA metagenomics assembly of the A metagenome-wide association study of gut microbiota in type 2... | reverse complement strand
CTGCAAGGTTCCGGCCCTCACGGCCGCGTCATCGAACGCGACGTACAGGCCGCCATCGCCGCCACGCCCAAACTCACCCCGTTGGCGAAAGCCATCGCGAAGGAGACCGGTGCGGCCGCACCCGAAGCGGGCAGCGGATTGGCCGGCATGGTCAAAGGCGCCGATATGGGGGCCCTCAAGAACAGCGTTTACGCGACCGACAGCGAGATCAAGCCGCTGACCAACATGCGCAAGCTGATCGCCAAAGCGATGCACGCATCGTTGCAAAATTCGGCCCAGCTGACGCACCACCTCAGCGCGGACGCCCGCCGCATCCTGGAACTGCGGAAGAAAGTCAAGAAAGCCGTCGACAACGGCTACCCGACCAACATCACCCTCAACGACATGGTCTGCATGGCGGTAATCAAAGCGCTTAAAAAATTCCCGCAGGTCAACTCGCATTTCCTCGGTGACAGCACGCGCGTCTTTTCGAAAGTCCACCTCGGCCTGGCCGTCGATACCGACCGCGGCCTGATGGTGCCGACGGTGAAAAATGCCGACGACCTTTCGATCCAGGGCCTCGCCAACCAACTCAAAGAGGTTGCCAACGCCTGCAAGAAGGGCTCGATCGATCCCGACCTGCTCTCTTCCGAAGCAGCATCGTTCACCGTATCGAACCTCGGCAACTACGGCGTCGAGATCTTTACCCCCGTGATCAACCTGCCGCAGGTGGCGATCCTCGGTGTGAATACGATCGTACCCCGCCCGAAAGATATCGGCGGCGGCGTATACGCCTTCGTGCCGCACATCGGCCTGAGCCTCACCTACGACCACCGCGCACTGGACGGCGGCGAGGCGACCCGCTTCGTCAAAGAGGTAGCCAACGAAATCGAAGCGATCGACTTCGAACTTTAATTAAATGCACGGCGGAGCGGAAGTTCTTACGACACCGCCCCGCACACCATTAACAGACTTAAATCGACAAAAATGATAGATTTGGCAATTATCGGCGGCGGCCCGGGCGGATACGTGGCTGCGGAACGTGCCGGAGCGAAAGGGTTGAACGTCGTGCTGTTCGAGAAGCGCGAGTTGGGCGGTGTCTGCCTCAACGAGGGGTGTATTCCGACCAAAACGCTGCTTTACAGCGCGAAAATATACGACTATGCGAAGCACGGCGACAAATACGGCGTATTCGCAGCGGATGCGACCTACGACTACGGCAAGATCGTGGACCGCAAGAACAAAGTGGTCCGCAAACTGGTCGGCGGCGTGGGCGCCAAGATGAAAGCGCACAACGTCAAAGTCGTCAAAGGTGAAGCGAAAATCAAAGGCCGCTCTGAAAACGGGATCGAAATCGAGTGCAACGGCGAGACCTACTACGCAGTCAACCTGTTGCTCTGCACCGGTTCGGAGGCTTTCGTACCGCCGATCCCGGGTCTGAAGGAGGCCGGCGACATCATCCTGACGAACCGTGAAATCCTGGCGATGAAAGAACAGCCCAAATCGCTGGTGATTATCGGAGGAGGCGTGATCGGGATGGAGTTCGCGAGCTTCTTCAACAGCCTCGGCACCGAAGTGACGGTCGTAGAGATGTTGCCCGAAATCCTCGGCGGCCTCGACGGCGAAATCAGCGCGATGCTGCGCGATATCTATGCGAAAAAAGGCATCAAATTCAACCTGTCGTGCCGTGTGACCGAAATCAAAGGCAACGAGGTGATCTATGTCGATCCGCAGGGCAATACCGCATCGGCCAAAGGAGACAAGATACTGGTCAGCGTCGGCCGCCGAGCGGTAACCGCCGGATTGGGCCTCGAAACGTTAGGCGTGGAGCTGAACCGCGGCGCGGTAAAAGTAGACAACAAGATGCGCACGAACATACCGAACGTCTTTGCCGCAGGCGACGTGACGGGCTTTTCGATGCTCGCACATACGGCCAGCCGCGAAGGCGAGGTGGTCGTGAACAACCTGACCGGACGTCCGGACGTCATGCGTTACAACGCTATCCCGGGCGTGGTTTACACGAATCCCGAAGTGGCAGGTGTCGGCCTGACCGAAGAGTCGGCCAAAAAGGAAGGTATCGCATACCGCATCCAGAAGCTCCCCATGGCCTATGCCGGACGCTTCGTCGCTGAAAACGAAGGAGGCACGGGCATCTGCAAAGTGCTCGTCGGCGAGCAGTACGGCGAAGTGCTCGGCGTGCATATGCTCGGCAACCCGTGCAGCGAAATCATCTACGGCGCCTGCATGGCCATCGAGCAGGAGATGACGCTCAAGGAGATGGAAGAGGTGGTTTTCCCGCACCCGACCGTGTCGGAAATTTTCAAGGAGACCGTCTTCGCCTTCGGAGAATAACACAAATCGGGGGAGCGAGCCGGCCCGGAGCATCTGAACCGCTATAAAAACGGGGAAAAGAGCAGCTTCTCATACAACCAGCAAAAAACCTAAAAACAAATAACAGTTATGCCTAAGTCACAATACATCGATCCTAAAGAGATGCGGAAAGCCGGTGAGATCACCTTCTCGCCGATCCCCGTCAACCAGTACAAAAAAACCGCGAAGGAGGAGCTCAAAAGCAAGCACTTCACCAAAGACGACCTGAAGCGTATCTACCGCGACATGGTGGTGATCCGCGAATTCGAAACGATGCTGCAACTGGTGAAGACCACCGGCGGCTACAACGGCGTCGAATACAACAACCCTGGCCCCGCCCACCTCTCGGCCGGCCAGGAAGCCGCTGCTGTCGGGATGGCCTACATGCTCGACATCAACGACTTTATCTTCGGTTCCCACCGCAGCCACGGCGAAATTCTCGCCAAAGGCCTGCGTGCCATCGAACTGCTCGACGACAAGTCGCTCGAAAAGATCATGAACGAATTCTGGGACGGCGCCACCGTGAACGTTGCCAAAAAGGCATACAAAGGCGGCTCGGTCAAGGAACTCGGTATCCGCTTCCTGCTGTACGGCGCACTGGCCGAAATTTTTGCCCGTACGACCGGATTCAACAAAGGACTGGGCGGCAGCATGCACACCTTCTTCACGCCGTTCGGCATCTACCCGAACAACGCCATCGTAGGCGGCAGCGGCAGTATCGCCGTCGGCGCGGCCCTCTATAAAAAAGTAAACCGCAAACCCGGTATCGTCGTGGCCAACATCGGCGACGCTTCGATGGCACGCGGTCCGGTCTGGGAAGGCATGACCTTCGCCGCCATGGACCAATTCAAACAGCTCTGGGAAGGCGACATGAAAGGCGGCCTGCCGGTGATCATCAACATCATGGACAACCAGTACGGCATGGGCGGACAGACCCGCGGAGAGACGATGGGCTTCGATTTCGCAGCCCGCATCGGCGCCGGCGTGAACCCCGAGCAGATGCATGCCGAACGCGTGGACGGCTTCAATCCGCTGGCCGTGATCGACGCTTACCGCCGCAAGAAAGCGATCCTCGAAAAAGAGAAGGCCGGCCCCGTGCTGCTCGACGTGTTGACCTACCGTTACAGCGGCCACTCGCCCTCGGACGCATCGTCGTACCGCACCAAAGAGGAGGTCGAAGCATGGGAGGCACAGGATTGCATCGTATCGTACGGCAAGGAACTGATCGACGCAGGTGTTGCCACACAGGCCGACTTGGACGCAGTCACCAAGGAGATCAAGGAGATCATGTTCGACACTTTCAAGCTCTCGATCGACGACGAGCTCTCGCCGCGCATGGACCTGCACAAAGAGCCGGAACTGCTCGGCACGATGATGTTCTCGAATCAGAGCATCGACTCTCTGTCGGACGCCAAACCCGACGTAAACCATCCGATGAGCGAAAACCCGCGCGTGCAGCAGATCGCCAAAAAGGAGCGCTTCGCATTCGACAAGGACGGCAAGCCGTTCTCGAAAATGAAACAGTTCCAACTGCGCGACGGTATCTTCGAAGCGATCATCGACCGTTTCTACAAAGACGCTTCGCTGGTGGCCTACGGGGAGGAAAACCGTGACTGGGGCGGAGCATTCGCCGTGTACCGCGGCCTGACCGAGGCACTACCCTACCACCGCCTGTTCAATGCGCCGATCGCCGAGGCGGCCATCATCGGCACCGCAATCGGATACGCAATGTGCGGCGGACGCGTGATCCCCGAAATTATGTATTGCGACTTCCTCGGCTGCTGCGGCGACGAGGTATTCAACCAACTGCCCAAATGGCAGGCGATGAGCGGCAACATCCTCAAGATGCCCGTGGTCGTACGCGTGTCGGTCGGTTCGAAATACGGTGCGCAGCACTCGCAGGACTGGACTTCGCTGGCGGCACATATCCCTGGCCTGAAGGTCGTGTTCCCCGTTACGCCCTATGACGCGAAGGGGCTGATGAATGCCGCCCTGCAAGGCACCGACCCGGTGATCTTCTTCGAGAGCCAGCGCATTTACGACGTGGGCGAACAGTTCCACGAAGGCGGCGTACCGGAAGGATATTATGAAATTCCGTTGGGCGAACCCGACGTGAAACGCGAAGGCAAGGACATCACGATCCTCACGATCGGTGCGACGTTGTACCGGGCGCTCGACGCAGCGAAAGTGCTGGAAGAAAAATACGGCATGAGCGCCGAAGTGATCGATGCCCGCTCGCTGGTTCCGTTCAACTACGAGAAAGTGCTCGAGTCGGTTAAGAAAACCGGACGCATCATCATCGCAGGCGACGCCACCAGCCGCGGATCGTTCCTCAACGACCTGGCCCGCAACGTCACCGAATTGGCCTTCGACGAATTGGATGCGCCTCCCGTGGTGCTCGGTTCACGCGACTGGATCACGCCGGCCTACGAGCTCGAATACGCTTTCTTCCCGCAGGTGGACAGCTTCATCGATGCCATTCATGAGAAGATCGTTCCGCTCAAGGGACACGTGCCGACCCGCAACTACACCGATGCGGAGCAAATCCGCCGCGCTAAAGCGGGCATTTAACCGGACTCGTCCGATTAGTAACCAAGCAATGAACCATGTGCGAATTCTGTCAATCCAATTCCAAGCATAAGGTACAGGAGGTGAGCGTCAACGCCCACCTCCACACACCTTACTCCTTCAGCGCTTTCGACACACTGACCGACGCCCTCAACCGGGCTGTGGCGGAAAACGTCAAGGTAGTCGGCATCAACGACTTTTACACGACCGCAGGCTACGGGGAGTGGGACCGGGAGTGCCGCAAGCGTAAACTCTATCCGCTGTTCAACATCGAATTCATCAGCCTGCACAAGGCCGACCAAGAAGCCGGCGTACGGGTCAACGACCCGAACAACCCGGGCCGCACCTACCTCAGCGGCAAAGGACTGGCTTGCCCGCCCGTACTGCCCGAGCCATATGCCTCGCAACTGGCACGCGTGTGCGCCGAGACGCATGAGCAGGTGAAACAAATGTGCGCGAAGCTCAACGAACTGCTCGCCGAGCAGCAGACGGGCATCGTCCTCGATTTCGAATGGATCGAGAAGAACCTGACGGGCGGTTCTATCCGCGAAAGGCACTTGGCCAAAGCGCTGCGCATGAAGGCCTATGAAACGTTAGGCGAAGAGAACCAGGAGACGCTGACGGCTTTTTTCACGAAACTCTTCGGCGGCAAGCCGCTCAAATCGAAACTGTCCAACGTGGCGGGCGTCGAGAATGAAATCCGCGGCAACCTGCTCAAATCGGGAGGAGCGGCTTTCGTGGCCGAAACCCCGGCGGCATTCCTGCCGATGGAGGACGTGCGCAAAATCATCCTCGCGGCAGGCGGTATTCCGACCTACCCCTTCCTGGCCGATGACGCCAACGGCAATTTCACGCAGTTCGAGGCAGATGTGCGGGCGACCGCTGCCGAACTCAAAAAACGCGGTATCTTCTCGGTCGAATTCATCACCACGCGCAACAGCGTCGAGGTGTTGGAACGCGATGCCGGTTACCTGCACGACAGCGGCTTCGTCGTCACGTTCGGCAGCGAACACAACACCCCGGCGATGGAGCCGATCGAGCTCTTCGCGCGCGGCGGCGTACCGCTGACCCCGCGCCTGCGGCAGATAGGCTACGAAGGAGCCTGTGTCGTGGCCGCACACCAGGATATCGTCCAGAGCGGCATGCAGGGCTATGTAGACAGCCGCGGCGTGGCCGACATAGACAAGCGTGACGAATACGTCGCTTACGGAGACAAAGTAATCAAAGCGGTGATCGGCTGATCCGTAGCGCCCGCACTGTGAAGGGAAAAGAAAAATAACGAGGTCCCCTTCTACCTTACCAGTGCATCGCCTCCGGGATTCCATCACCAGACTAAATGCAAAACCATGAACGAGATAAAACAGTTAATCCGCATATCGCAGTTCTACGGCTCCGACAGCCGCTATGTGATCGCCGGCGGAGGCAATACCTCTTACAAAAATGCTGACAAGCTGTGGGTGAAAGCCAGCGGGCACGCGCTCGCGACGATCACCGAAGAGGGATTTGCGGTACTCGACCGCAACAAACTGAACGTCATTTCTCAAAAGCAATATCCCGCGGATACAGCCGCGCGCGAAGAAGAGGTCAAAAACGACCTGGCCGCCGCCTGCATCACGAAGGATCGCCGCCCGAGCGTCGAAACGTCGCTGCACAATGCGCTGAGCGCAAGTTTCATCGTCCACCTGCACCCGACGCTCGTCAACGGGCTGATGTGTGCGCAAGATGTGGAACAGGTGACCAAGAAACTCTTCGGCGACGAAGCGCTCTATATTCCCTATATCGATCCGGGCTACATCCTTTTCAAAGAGGTGGAACGCCGCATCCGGGAATATACCCAAGCGCACGGCCACGAACCTGCGATCATCCTGCTCCAGAACCACGGCATCTTCGTCGGGGCCGAATCGACCGAGAAGATACAGGCTATTTACGACGAAGTGCTCGGTAAGATCGAAAAAGCGCTGACCAAGACCGCACCGGTAGGCGAGGCCGATATTTGCGCCTGCACGCAGGAGATTATCCCGGCCATCCGCATGATGGCAAGCAGTAAAGAGGGACTCAAAACGCTCAAGGTCATTAACAACGAGTTGATCTCCTATTTCATCGAGTCGAAAGAACGCTTCGCAAAGATTTCGAAACCCTTCTCGCCCGACATCATCGTCTACTGCAAATCGAACTACATCTATATCGACAGCGAAGGTACCGAAGCTATTCTCGAAACGGCCCGAAAGGAGATCGAAGCCTACAAAGCAAAATACGGTTACGCCCCGAAAGTGATTCTGATCAAAGGAATCGGGCTGGTGGCCGTAGGCGACAACGCCGCAGGCTGTAACATCATCGCCGAGGTTTACCAGGACATGATGAAGATCGCCTACCTGGCCCAGTCGTTCGGCGGCGAGCATCCGATGACCCAGGCCCAGATCGATTTTATCGACAACTGGGAGGTGGAAAACTACCGCCGCAAAGTGAGCGCGGGGGCAACCGCAGGGCGCGTCGAGAACAAGACGATCATCGTCACCGGGGCCGCACAGGGTTTCGGCGAGGGGATCGCACGCTGCCTGATCCAGCAGGGGGCCAACATCGTGGTGGCCGACCTGAACGAAGCGGTCGGCGCCAAAACCGCCGAGAACCTCAACGCGCTGGCCAAAAGCAACCGGGCGATCTTCGTCAAGACGAACGTAGCCGACACGGCGAGCCTGCGCGAGCTGATCCACAAAACGGTCTGCGCATTCGGCGGACTCGACGTATTCATCAGCAATGCAGGTGTACTGCGCGCCGGAGGCCTCGAGGAGATGACGCCCGAGAACTTCGAGTTCGTCACCAAGATCAATTACAACGCCTATTTCTACTGCGCCCAGGCCGCGTCACGGGTGATGAAACTGCAGAACAAATACTGCGAAGAAAATTACTGCGACATCATCCAGATCAACTCGAAGTCAGGCCTGCGGGGGTCGAAAGCCAACTTCGCCTATGCGGGCGGCAAATTCGGCGGTATCGGCCTCACGCAATCGTTCGCCCTCGAGCTGGCGCCGTTCCGCATCAAAGTGAACGCCGTCTGCCCCGGTAACTTCTACGAAGGGCCGCTGTGGAGCAATCCCGAGAACGGGCTTTTCCTGCAATACTTGCATGCCGGCAAGGTACCGGGAGCAAAGACCGTCGAGGACGTGCGCGCCTTCTACATGGCGCAAGTACCGATGCGCAAAGGCACCGGCCCCGAAGATGTGACCAAAGCGGTCCTCTACCTGATCGACCAGACGTGTGAAACGGGACAGGCGCTCCCGGTGACGGGCGGCCAGGTGATGTTGAGCTAACCTGCGCGGAATCAGCATAAAACAATGTCCCGCAGGAAGTTCGATATTTTTAGGCGAGTTTTTTGCGGGACAAATTTTATAATGCGTATATTTGCAGCCGAAAGCGGCAAGTATCGTTAAAACGAGCGATCATGAAAACGAAAGCAGTCAGACTATATGGCAAGAACGACCTCCGGCTGGAGGAGTTCGAGCTGCCGCAAATCAAAGAGGATGAGATCCTCGCGAAAGTAGTGTGCGACAGTATTTGCATGTCCTCCTACAAAGCCTCCCACGAGGCGGACATCCACAAACGCGTTCCGCGCGACATCGCCCAAAATCCGGTCATCATCGGCCACGAGTTCGCCGGCGAGATCGTCGAAGTGGGCGCCAAGTGGAAAGAAAAATTCACCCCCGGAGCTAAATTTTCGATCCAACCCGCACTCAATTACGAAAAAGGGCCGGTCGGCGTACTGAGCGCCCCGGGCTATTCGTACCGTTATATCGGCGGCGACGCCACCTACGTGGTAATCCCCAACGAAGTGATGGAACAGGGTTGCCTGCTCAACTATACGGGCAAAGGCTTTTACCCCGGTGCGCTCTCCGAACCGCTCTCGTGCGTAATCGGGGCGATGCACGCCAATTACCACATCACGCCCGGCTCGTACGTGCACCAGATGGAGATCGCCGAAGGCGGTTGCATGGCCATTCTGGCCGGCGTGGGACCGATGGGCCTCGCCGCGATCAACTACGCGATCCATCGCAAAGACCGCAAGCCGAGGCTGATCGTCGTGACCGATATCGACCAGAGCCGTCTCGACCGCGCCGCATCGCTCTATTCGCCCGAAGAGTCCGCCAAGAACGGTATCGAGCTGAAATACGTGAACACCGGCGCAATGGCCGACCCGACCGCCGAACTGAAAGCGCTCACGGGCGGCAAAGGTTATAACGACGTGTTCGTCTTCGCCCCGGTGGTGCCGGTAGTGGAACAGGCAGACGCGATCCTGGCGTTCGACGGATGCCTGAACTTCTTCGCAGGCCCGGCCAAGACCGACTTCAAGGCCCCGTTCAACTTCTACAACGTGCACTATGCCTACACGCACGTCGTGGGTACGAGCGGCGGCAATACGGCCGATATGATCGAAGCGCTCGAAATGATGAGCGCAGGGCTCGACCCGGCCGGGCTGGTAACGCACGTCGGAGGCCTGAACGCCGTGATCGACACGACGTTGAACCTGCCCAATATTCCGGGCGGGAAGAAATTGATATATACCCACATCGAAATGCCGCTGACACCGATCGCGGATTTCGGGAAGTTGGGTGAAAAGAACCCGGTGTACGCAGAGTTGGATAAAATCTGCGCACGCCACAAGGGTCTGTGGAACACGGAAGCCGAGGAGTACCTCCTCGCGCATGCCGCCCAGCTGGCTTAAACCGGCTGCGGCAACCCCAGTGCATCGACAGACCTGACACGAAGGCTTGGAACGGGCCGGGCAACCGGCCCCGTTTCCGGCCAATAGACCCAGAGTTGAAAAACAGATAACGTCCGGCGCTGGGTCGGACAACAAACAAACAATTAGGTTAGGTTATGAAACAGTTAGACACCAAGTTGATGCACCCTGCCGAACAGATCAAGGTGATCATCGGCCGCATCTATCGCAGTGGCATGACGACCACCTCGGGCGGAAACGTCTCGATCATGGACGACAACGGCGATATGTGGATCACCCCGAGTGCGATCGACAAGGGATCGCTCACCGAACGGGACATCATCTGCGTGAAAGCGGACGGTACGATCGTCGGTCCGCACAAACCCTCGTCGGAGTATCCGTTCCACAAGGCGATCTACCAGATGCGCCCGGGAATGCGCTCGGTTATCCACGCGCACCCGCCCGCACTCGTATCGTTCAGCATCACACACCAGATTCCCAATACCAACATTATCCCGCAGGCGCGCCGTATTTGCGGCAAGATCGGGTTTGCCCCTTACGCATGTCCCGGCAGCCAGGAACTGGGCCAGAAGATCGCAGCCGAGTTCCGCAACCACCCCGACTACAAAGCGGTGATCATGGAGAACCACGGCGTCGTGTTGTGCGGGGAAGACCTCATGGACGCTTACCAGCGTTTCGAGACCCTCGAGCTGTGCGCCCGTACCGAACTGAACGCCAAAGTGCTCGGCAATCCGACCTACCTGACCGATGAACAAATCGGCCAGCACGAAGCTTCACTGCCCACCGATTATCCGCACTTCATGGGTGTCACTTACCCGTCGGACGAGCGCGCCATCCGCACCGACATTTGTCGCATCGTGCGTCGTTCGTGCGACCAGGGACTGATGATCAGTACTTACGGTACCGTATCGGTACGCTGGAGAGGTAACGATTTCCTGATCACTCCCCCGGGCGTGCCCCGCTGGGACATCGAACCTGAAAATATCGTGCAGGTGAAAAACGGCATGGTCGAGGCCGGCAAAATCCCGAGCCGCTCGGTCGCGATGCACCAGGCCATCTACCAGAGCAACCCGCACATCGACTCGATCATCCTGACGCAGTCGCCCGCGCTGATGGGTTTCTGCACCTCGGGCGTGAAGTTCGACGTGCGCACGATCCCCGAGAGCTGGATCCAGCTGCAGGATGTACCCATCGTACCGTTCGGCCTCCAGTACGAAGACCCGATGGCGATTCCCGAAATGACCAAAAAGCATCCGTGCCTGTTATTGGCGAACGACTCGGTACTAATCACGGGCAAGAAGCTGATCGACACGTTCGACCATTTGGAAGTCGCCGAATTCAGCGCTAAATCTTTGATTATGGCCGCCCCGATCGGCAAACTCAAACCGATCAACGACAAAGAGATCGAAGAACTGCGGATCGCTTTCCACGTAGGCGAATAAGTCTCACAAAAAATCAAAGCCCTGCCTGCGGAAACCCGGTAAAACGGACGTACCGGGCCGGGCTTTTTCAAACTCTCTACCGGAACGATGAAACTAATTCTCAGTCCGTGGCACTCCCCGGTGCGGAATTGCGCACTGGAAGAATATATGGTAACAGAACGTCATGACGACGTTCTGTTATTGTATCGGAATACTCCGTCGGTAATTCTCGGGCGCAACCAGACCGTTGCCGCCGAAATAGACGGGGATTTCTGCCGTGCGCACGGAATTGAAGTTGTGCGGCGCCTGTCGGGCGGCGGAGCCGTTTACCACGACCTGGGGAACATCAACTATGCGTTCGTCTCGAACAAAGAGGCCTCACCGGTACTGGACCGCGACTTCCTGAGGCCGGTCGTAACCCTCCTGCAGGTCTTGGGCGTCGAAGCAACAGCGGGCAAACGGAAGGAACTGCTGGCCGGAGGCCGTAAGATTTCGGGTACTGCCTCGCACGTCACACGCAACCGCCAGCTTTTCCACGGCACACTGCTACACCGGACCGACCTGCACATGCTCGAACAGGCCCTGCGCGGCGACCGCACGGCGCGAGGCAAAGGCGTGGCCTCGGTACCCAGTCCCGTCGCCAACATCGCCGAACTGCTGCATAGCGATGAAACGACGGAAGCCTTCCTGGAACGGTTCGGCGCGCTGCTGCTGCAATATTACGGATTGAGCGGTTACTCCCCCATCTCACCGAATGAAACGGAAAGAATCGCTCAAATCGAGCGAATCCGACGTATGAAACAGCAGGTGGATAACCACGGAGAATGATCGATTCCCGTGTCATGTTTTCCGGTCCGACACAGATAGATTAATTGCAGACCTATTTTTTTCGGTAAATGCGCATATTACCCACGGGATACACCGATGCCTGTTGAAATTCCGGTTATAGGTCGTCATATATCAAATTCACTACTACTAATTTGAGAGAGAACTTTGAACGTTTGACCGAATAAGTGCTTCCGCAAAATACCGGCACAAAAAAGGCTTCCCGCAGGAAACCCTTTTCGCTTGCATAGATGCGTCCGTAAAACATGAGAGGAACGTCGCTTATGCCGTTTTTATTCTATTATTGGATATTTTTACGCCATGTAAAACAGTTCGGGGAGCGGAATCGAAACGGGCGAGTTATCCGGATTGGTCTCCATGATATCGGCCATATAATCCCACCATTTCTGCACGATCGGGGTCGGTCCCAGATCCTGCGAGGTTTGCTCGCCTTCGATTTTCTGCACGGCAAACAGAATATTCGTCTCCTTGTCCCAGAAGATCGAATAGTCGTATACGCCGGAATCTTTCAACATCTTGACCAGTTCGGGCCAGATTTCGTTGTGGCGTTTCTGGTACTCGGCCTCGCAGCCGGGTTTCAGTTTCATTTTGAATGCACTTCTTTGCATGGTAATATCTCTTTTAGGTTGTTTTACACTTGAAATGTCCTCGATCACAGTGGCGCGCGATCAGAAAACCGGTTCTAATGCTCACCGAGCGCACTCCCTTAGATCAAATCCGGAACCGAGAAGAGCCATTTGAGTAATGCAGGCAGACACACCGACACGATCAACGTCAACATACCGATCCACAGTACGACGAGTGTCTGACGGGAACTACCGCTCCACTCTTTGAGCACGATGCCCCAGAAATTGCTGAACACTATATTGAGCGACATCAGAATGCTCCAACTGAATGCCATCAGCATCGCATTATCCGAGATGAAACTCTGGCCCATGCCCAGGAACAGGAACTGCATGTACCACAGCGACCCGCCCAACAGCGAGAAGAGCAGGTTGCGCACCAGCACGGAGCTGCCTACAGTACGGAACTCTTTGAGCGATTTATTCTTGCTGAACAGATAGATGCAGTAAACGAAGTTGGTCAAAAAGCCGCCGAACATCACGAAAATGTGCACCGGGCTAAACGACAGCAGCGCCGAGCATCCATTGTCGATCGCCGCTTTGGCGATCGGCTTTCCTGCGGCAAGGCCGTAAGCCATGCAGGCGCTCATCAAACCGGCAAAGATGGCGATGATCAATCCTTTTTTCAAGGCAAATTCTTTAACCGCTTTTTTCTTCTCCTCCTCGGTCATGCCTTTGTCGCGTAACGAACCGGCATAACCGATCACGGCGATACCGGCCAGAGCGACGGCCACACCGATCAGCATGATCCATCCCGCAGGTGAGGTAAAGAGTTGTTTACCGGCCACGATCGGCGGGATCACCGTACCGAATGCGGCGCAAAATCCGGCAGAGATCGACTGTCCGAGCGAAATACCCAGATAGCGCATGCTGAGGCCCCAGGTAAGACCGCCGATGCCCCACAGCGCACCGAACAGAACGGCCAGGAACATGGATTTGGCAGGAGCGGCCGTCAGTACCGTTCCCAATGCGGAAAAAGGTACGGCATAAAGTGTGAAGGCCCACGGCAGGATGATCCACGACACGATGCCCTGGCAAATCCAGTAAGTCTCCCACGACCAGTTTTTAATCTTGTTGATGGGAGCGTAATAGCTCGACCCGGCAAACGACCCGATGGTCATCAGCAAGATTCCGATAAGTAGGTTATCCATAAGTTTTCAGTTAGTTTAGGTAGCCTTGTTGTAAGACAGGACGAAAGCGTTGATCCGTCCGGACAACGCTTTCGACCACTCTTGGTATATGTCCGATAAGAGGAACTAACGCTTCGAGGTTACCTCTTTTTCGTACTGCTCGATCGTAGCGATGTAATCCTCTGCTGCCGGAGCGTTGTTTTTCAGGCAGAAGTAGTCGTACACGGCTGCCCACGGCATGCTCTTCGACTCTTCGAGCAGTGCGAGGCGCTGGAAGAAGCGGCCCGACGACTCGTAATCGCGCAGTTGCTTGATCGGAGAGAGCAGCGCCTGCAGGAAGGCTTTCTGCGTCGCGCGGCTGCCGATTACATAGGCACCGATGCGGTTGATCGAAGCGTCGAAATAGTCGAGGCCGATGTTTACCTTGTTCAGCGCGTCGGCCCATACGATCTCCTGCGCCAGCATCTGTACGCTGTCGTTGAGAATAACCACATGGTCGCTGTCCCAACGTACCGGACGGCTCACATGCAACAGGATCTCGGGCGTGAAGAGCAACATCGCCGAAATTTTATCATAGGTCTCTTCGGTCGGATGGAAGTGGCCCATGTCGAGGGTAGCCATGATTCCGTTTTTCACCGCATACCCCATGTAGAATTCGTGCGAACCCACGGTAAAGCTCTCGAGGCCGGTACCGAACAGTTTGCATTCGACGGCATCCTTCACGTTCGGGCATTTCGTAGCAAAAATCTTATCCAGCGAATCTTTCAGCAGCGAACGGTAGAGGTAACGGTCCACGGTCAGGTCCTTGGAACCGTCGTGAATCCACAGGTTGTGGCACGCTTTGTCGTTCAACTGGCGACCCATCTCGTCGGCGATTTTACGGCTGCGGATCGTATGCTCGATCCAGAAATCGCGAACGGCTTTGTCGCGGCTCGACAGCGACTGGTCGCCGCTGAGCGGATGCGAGAAGCTGGTGCTGTTGAAATCGAGCTTCATGTCGTTGGCTTTCGCCCAGTCGATCCAGCTCTGGAAATGTTTCGGCTCGATCTCGTTGCGGTCCACCTTCTTGCCGCCGAAATCGCCGTAGATGGCATGGATGCTCAGGCGGTGCGAACCGGGGATCAGGCTCTTGGCCTTCTCGATATCCTTGCGTACCTCCTCGATATTACGGGCCTTGCCGGGATAGTTACCGGTAGCCTGGATACCGCCCGAAAGTTGGCCGTCCGGGTTTTCGAAACCGGTTACGTCATCCGTCTGCCAGCAGTGCAGCGAGAGGGAGATATTCTGCAATTTCTTCAGTGCCTCGTCGGTATCGATCCCGATCTGTGCATAGCGCTCTTTGGCGGCCTCGTAAGCCTTGATGATCTGTGCTTCTTTCATAGTCAGTTTTATGGTTGATTTTTATTGAGCAATTCCTGTGTAACCAATACCGGAATGTCCGGAGAGGGATAAAACTGCCCTCCTCCGCCGGAACTCACGGTTTCATACCCGCGCCGACATCCGGTCGCATCCGCCCCTGCCGCGGGGCTATTTCAACAAATGTTTGATCTTGTAATAAGCCTCGTTCCACGCAGCGGTATCCTGCGGCGTGAAAGTCTCGGTCTCGACCACCTTGGCGATCATATCGCGCATCTGCTGCAACGAACCGACACATCCTGCGGCGCGCGCCTGCAACATGATGTTGCCGATGGCCGTCGCTTCCGACGGGCCGGCCACTACCGGAATACCGATGGCATTGGCGGTAAACTGGTCGAGCAACCGGTTTTTCGAACCGCCGCCGATGATGTGAAGCTTTTCGATCGGGAACGGGGCCAGCACGCGGAACTTCTCGAGGATATCTTTATACTTGAGCGCCAGCGATTCGAAGATGCAGCGGATCAGTTCGGCATGCGTCTGCGGCACGGGCTGCCCGCTCGCCGCACAATAGTTGCGGATCGCAGCCGCCATGCTGGGCGGATTCGCGAAAGAGGGATCGTCCGGGTCGATGAACGAGCGGAACGGGGTCGCCTCCCCGGCCATTTTCACGATCTCCGGGTAGGAATATTCGGCACCTTCCTTTTTCCACTCCTTGATGCACTGTTCCAGAATCCACATCCCGGTGATATTCTTCAGCAGACGCGTGGTTCCCTCGACTCCGCCTTCGTTCGTGATGTTCAGCGCGGCGGTCTCGTCGGTAATCACCGGGTCTTTCACCTCGATGCCCATCAGCGACCAGGTGCCGGAACTCAGGTACGCGAACTTTTCATCGGAAGCGGGCACGGCGGCTACGGCCGAAGCGGTATCGTGACCGGCCACGGCCACCACCGGAACCTTATCGAGCCCCGTCTCTGCGGCCAATGCATCGGTCAGCGTACCGACCACGGTACCCGTAGGCACCACTTCGCCGAACAGCGAACCCTTGACGCCCATCTTTTCGAGCAACTTCGCCTCCATCTTCTTGGTTCGCGGATTGAGTATCTGGGATGTCGAAGCGATCGTGTATTCGGTCGCCATCTTGCCGGTAAGCATATAACTCAGCGCATCGGGCATGAACAGCGCACGGACGGCGGCTTTCAGCGGCGACGAATGGTCGCGCTGCATCGCGTAGAGCTGGTACAGGCTGTTGAAATTCATCACCTGAATACCGGTGAGGTCGTAGACCTCCTTGCGCGGCATGACCTTTGCAAAATATTCCTCGGGAGCCCCCGTGGTATGCAGGTCTCGGTATGCCAGGGGCATGCCCAGGATTTGGCCGTCTTCACCGATCAACGCGAAGTCGACGCCCCACGTGTCGATACCGATCGACGTGATTTTCGCCCCCTCCTTCGCACAGGCGATCATCCCGGCCTTGAGGTGTTCGTAGAGCGAAAAGATATTCCAGTAATAGTGTCCGCCCAGTTCAAGAATCTGGTTCGGGAAACGGGTCAGCTCCTTCATCTGCAACTTGCCGTCGCGAAGCGTGCCCAGAATCGAGCGGCCGCTGGTCGCTCCCAGGTCAAAAGCCAAAAACGAGATTTGTTCCATCGGTTCAGTCAGATTTATGCCGCCTGCAAGGAGTTCGCGATACGGAAATACCCCGCAACAACGGACCTGTAGTTTTTCAGTTCACACCTTCTGGCCCGATCGTCTCCAATGCCTTCCGGGACAAGTGATCCCGCGCGATAAACGGATTCGCCGGAACGCCCTCCGGCAACGCAAAAAGCGAATACGGGCCTGCTAAAACCGCCTTCCACTACTCTCGGAAGCGGTTGAAGCAGAACAAATATACCACATTATTTGGAACCGCCACCTGCAAATTGTGATATTCTCCCTGTAATTTTTGGGCAAAATCACCGATTCGCTTCGTCCGGATTGAGAGCAAGGCCCCGCAACTCCGCATACCGCCGGAAACCGCCCCCGCGCAACTCCATAAGCCCGCACGCCTCCACGGAACCGGTGTCCATGCTTCAACGAACGATTTTCACCCCTTTAGGTGCCGAAATTTTCGATTTCACCGTACCGTCCCCCTGCCGTTCGTGCCTCACCGAGATCACGCCATACGGCGTCGGGAAAGTACCTTCGGCCCATTGCAGGCCGCCCAGGTGAGGCCGTACGCGCACCGCTTTGCAACCCGGTTCGACGATCGAAATCCCGAGCACATGCTCGCTCAGCCACGCTGTCGGCCCCGAAGCCCAGCCGTGGCAGAAGCTGTGGCGGAAACCTTTGTAGCAGAAATCCCCGTAACTGCGGTGCACATCGACTTTGCCTTCCGGCACCAGTTCGTCGATACGTGCGGCATTGTCGAGCCATTTGATATCGAAGTCCTCCCAGAAAGTGGTCGCACCCAGATCGAGCATCGCACCCCAATAGGTGTCGATATTGTCGATCGCACCGGCATAATCACCCGCTTTGGCCTTCGCCTGCAGCATATAATAGCCGTAAAAAGTCGAGAATCCTTCCACCCCGCCCTTTTTAAGCACCTCTTCGTTCACCTGCCGGGCAGGCACAAGGCCGGCCAAAGCGGCCAGCGCCGCAGACTGTTTGGTCGTGGCGTAATCAGGCGTCACCTTACGCATCCGCTCCGCCGCCGACGAACATTTGGCAGCCAACGCCGTATCGCCCAGCGCACCGGCCATCCGGATCCCGGCATCGAAAGTCATCAGCAACAGCGCATGCAATCCGGCATCGACAGCCTTCCGGTCGCGACTGGTCGGCCAGTCGAGGAAGCGGCCCGCACCGGTCATGTGCTCATGCCCCTGCCCATCGACCATGCCGGCCGCCATATCGAACAGCGCATTCATATAAGACTGCTGCTCGCGCAAGTAGTCGAGGTCTCCGGTATACATATAATAATCGTGATGGATCAAAGCCCACCAGAGCGAATAGGCGCAAATACCGTTCATCCAACCCGGCAGCGGCGTCTGGTCGCGGGCCTGGTCGAGCGTCTTTTTCATCACCTCGTTGTCGCCGAAAACCGCCAGCATCGTACAGAGCTCCGGATGTGCATCGCCCATCCAAACGAGCCGGTCGCGCTTGATCCCGTCCCACAGGTAATCCTGCATATTGAGGTGTACGGTATAAGCTCCCGTCATCCAAATGCTGTCGAGGCGCGGATCACTCGAGCGGAACGAGCCCAGGTAAGGAATATCCCGGTAGGTAAATTTAGCGCGAATCTCCTGTACGGGTACCACCACATCGTCTTCCAACAGGTCGATCCGCACGAAACGGAATCCCGAATTGCCGGTTTCGCTCACACCGTACCACGGCAGGTACATCACATAGTCGCGCATCGCATGGTCGTTCGTCGCACCGCTTTCGGGCGTGATCTCGCACATCGCCTCGCTGGCCGACTCGCCCAGCCGGACGCGCACTCTGGCCGGCTTGTGCCCCGTAATGCCTGCTGTCACGATCTGAACGCCACCCTGTATCTCCCGTCCGAAATCGAGCAGCAGCGACGGGCGCCTGCCCTCGCGGCTCGTCATCACGCAGTGCGGATAAGGCGCATTGATCATCTGCCCCTTGCCCTTGGCGAGCAGATGGTCCGCTCCCTCGACCAGCTCTTCGTTTTGAATCCACATGACCCGGACAGGCGAAAGATAAGTCGTCGTCCGCAGATCGGCCTGGGATTTTTCGACCGCCTCCGCAGGAAAAACGGGGGGCAGGGCCGCACACACGGGCACAGCAAATAACAATAACAGGGATAGCAGAATAGGTTTCATTCGTCGGTTGATTTTAATTTCTTAAATTTCTCAGTCGGGCAGCCGGTATTTCTGAATCCGAAGTGATCCGAACGAGGTTAACGAAGCGGAATGCCCGTTATTTACTTTCTTCCCGCCCCGCAACGGTACGCGCACGGAGATTCGCGGATGTTCCTCCGCACGGCTATTTCACATGTGACTAAGGTTCGCCAGCAGTCTACCGGGCAGCAGCAAAGGTCAATTCGAAAACATGTTTGCCGGAACCGACATCGGGCACCTTGATAAATCCGTTCTCGGCCTTTACGCCCGGCAACGACTTCCCGTCCATCGTCAGCGTAAAACGTCCCTGCGAATAGAGCGGCAGGTAGACATCGCCCACCATATTGACCGGCATCGCCACTTCGAGCACGAACCGCCCCGGTGCGTTGTCGAAAGAGACGCCGACATCGCCGCGGATCGTCGGCATCGTAATCGAAGCCGTACGCAGCGGACCCGGCTGCGGCTTAATGCGGGCGCGGCGGAATCCCGGCTCGACGGGTTCGATTCCCATCAGTTTCCGGGGAATGACATTGGCCGGCACCGCACCCCAGATGTGATTCCAATCCTGATTGTACTTGAAAAGGATGTCCCATGCCTCCATCGTAATCGTAGAACCGGCGCGAATCATGTTGTACCAACTCCGCAAATCGGTCGCGGTCAGCAGTTTGAACGCTGCATCGGCCTTACCCGTATCGTAGAGCGCATCGAGCAGGAACTGTGCCGCGTAAACGCTGCAATCCATCCCGCGCGAAACGAGATAATCGGCGATACGGGGCTGGTACTGCGGCGGCACGAGCGAAAATACGATCGGGAACATATTGCTGTAAACCGAGACATGGTCGGTACCGATTCCGTCGCGGTAAAGCCCGCTTTTTTTATCGAAAAAATACTTATTGATGCTCGCTGCCGTACGGGCGGCCTGCGATGCATACGCCGCCGAGTCGGCCTTTTTCCCCATAGCTCCCGCCAGTTTGCCCATCAACTCGAGGCTGGCATAGTGGAACACGTTGGGACTGATATTTTTCGGCATGAAGGTAAACTCGCCGCGGGGCCAGTCGACGATGTCGTCCAGTTTCTGGTTCTGCGGCAGGCGGATCGAATCGCGCAGTGCGGAATCGACCTTCGGATTATTCAGCACGACAATCAGTCCGTCCTCTTCCTCAAGCGCCGACAGCGTTTTGTTCTTCAGCAACGAGTAATTGGCCTCAGCCGAACGGATATCGCCCGTGTAGAGATAATCGTACCAGGCGATCAGCACCGACTGCAAAATCCATTCGGTCGGCCAGGTGGCATGGTTAAGCAGGTACTCGTGCGAACGGCGTGCAAGGGTAAACTCACGGTCGACCGAGTAGTGGCACAATTGGTTGAGCAGAGCGTCGGCCTCATAGGGAATGCGTTCGCGGTCCCCGTCGACATAAATCCCGGCGAAAGAGGTCGCCTTCACCGAATAGCGGCACAGTTCCCACACCCGATTCAGCACGGTATCGGAACTGGTAAAATGCACTGCAAAGTCATTGAACGGATAATGTACCGTCTGCCGTTCGATGTCGGCAGGAGCGATATCGTGCTTGTATCCTTCGATCTCGAGGTAGCGGAACGGCAGCACCTCGCCGACGTATTCCGGCATCGGAACGGCCAACGGCGGCGTGTTGCGCGTGTTGCGCGTATCGGGCATGATTTTGATCCGGTAAGTATGGCGCCCCGGCAATAGCGCAAGTTTGTGTTCACGGTAGCGGATCGTTCCGTCTGGCTTGCGGTCAAGCCGTCCGTCACGCAACGCCTCGCCGATACGGACAATGATCGTATCGGCCTGCTGCGCATCGAGGGTCAGCACCAACTGTCCGAACGAAGCGCGGCCGAAATCGACGGCCAGATCGCCGCCCGGCAACCGTTCGACCGATACGGGGCGTTCGTCGCTTTTGACCTGCGGATAATAGGCCGTTTTGTAGTCATAAAGCGTATCGGCCGTGCGGAAGGCCCGGATTTCGGACCAGTCCTGCTGCGCATTGTTGTTGTCGGTGCGCACTTTCCAGTAATAGACGGTATTGGGTTTGAGCGGCTCACCGTCGTAAATCACCGTAGTGGAGTTGTCGTTGTTTTCGAAGCGTGCGTTCCACATATCGCTCCGGTACCGGCTCAGTTGTTCGCGGCTCGTGCCGACCTGTATTTGTGCGAAAGTCTGCTTGACATCCGGGCGCACGTCATTGAGCACCCAGCTGAACATCGGGCGCCGGTTGTAAATCAGCGCCATCTGCACCGGCTCGATCGACCGGGCGGCCTCTTCGAGGGTCATCTGCGTAGGATAGCCGTTGATCCACACCCGGTCGGTGTGCTCGATCAGGTCGGTCATCAGCCCGGTGGGCGGGGCGGCGGTCAGCGCCGCAGGGGCGCACATCACGCCCAGCAGACAGGCGCGGGCGAGCAGCAAAAGTCGGGTCATCGGTTTCCGGTTTTTAGTTCGGTTAGTCTACAAAATAACGCATCATTCGGCAAACATGCAAATCCTTTCCTCCGATTCGAAAAGATCCGCAAGGGGTTGCCGGTCTCTCCCTCCCATCGCTTCGGCCCATTGTCCAACCACAAAACAAAAATTCCGGCACGATGCTCCCGGTTATACGCAGGAGTTTCGGAAATTATCGATACCTTTAGCATCCGGTATCTTGATATCGTTTTCAGTCCCGTCAATATACCGAATGAATACACCGACACCAGATAAAACGACAATATTTAAAATCAGACAGCATGAAAAATCTGTTCAGCGTACAAGACAAGGTAATCGTCATCACCGGAGCCGCCGGTGTACTCGGCACCTCGATGGTGCACCATTTTGCGGAACAGGGCGCCAAAGTGGTGATCCTCGACCGTAACGAAGAGGCGGGCCGCAGACTGGAAGAGGAGGTAAAGGCCGAAGGCGGCGAAGTCATGTTCCTTTACACCGATGTGCTCGATAAGCAGGTACTCGAAGGCAACTACACCGAGATTATGGCCCGCTACGGCCGGATCGACGTGCTGATCAACGGAGCGGGCGGCAACATGGCCGGTGCGACGATCGCCCCCGACAAGACGATTTTCGACCTCGACATCGAAGCCGTCCGCAAGGTCGTCGACCTGAACCTGTTCGGGATTATCCTGCCGACCATGACCTTCACCCGGGCGATGATCGAGCAGAAGCAGGGATCGATCATCAACATCTCGTCGGAATCGGCGATCCGGCCGCTTACGCGCGTGGCCGGGTACGGCGTGGCGAAAGCCGCGGTGACGAATTTTACCAAATATATGTGCGGCGAACTGGCCACCAAATACGGCGACGGACTGCGGGTAAACGCCATCGCGCCCGGCTTCTTCATCACGGAGCAGAACCGGACGCTGTTGCTGAACCCGGACGGAAGTTATACCGAACGGTCGAAAACGATCCTCGCGCACACGCCTTACGGCCGTTTCGGCGAACCTTCGGAGCTGCTCGGCACGCTGCAATGGCTCGCGAGCGACGCATCGAAATTCGTTTCGGGCACGATGACCGTGATCGACGGCGGTTTCGACGCCTTCTCGATCTGATCGGCCCGGGGCACCATTCCGCACGGCGCGAATCCGGGCAACACGACAACCCCAAAACCATTAGGGATATGCAGCGGCCTGCCGCGCAAATCCATTAACCTCAGCAAATAATCCGTTATGACATACCTATGCAAACAATCGTGGCGCTGGTACGGCCCCAATGATCCGGTAAGCCTCGCCGACATCCGCCAGGCGGGTGCGACCGACGTAGTGACAGCACTCCACCATATTCCCAACGGGGAGGTATGGACGGTCGAAGAGATCGCAAAGCGCAAAAAAGAGGTAGCCGACGCCGGGCTCACCTGGAGCGTTGTCGAGAGCGTGCCGGTACACGAGCACATCAAAACGCAAACGGGCGATTTCCAACGCTACATCGACAACTACAAGCAGAGCATCCGCAACCTTGCCCGGTGCGGCATTTACTGCATCACCTACAACTTCATGCCGGTACTGGACTGGACGCGTACCGACCTGGCCTACACGATGCCGGACGGATCGAAGGCGCTGCGTTTCGAACGGGCGGCTTTCATGGCTTTCGACCTGTTCATCCTCAAGCGTCCCGGTGCTGAGAAAGAGTATTCGGACATGGACAAAGGAAAGGCACTGGGCCGCTATTCCGAAATGAGCGATGCAGACAAAGAGCTGCTCACCCGCAACATGATCGCAGGGCTGCCCGGCTCAGAGGAGAGTTTTACGGTAGCGCAGTTCCAGGAGGCACTCGACCGCTACAAGGATATCGACGCCGAAAAGCTGCGGGCCAACCTGATCCATTTCCTTAGAGAGATCGCTCCGGTAGCCGATGAAGTGGGAGCCGAACTGGTGATCCACCCCGACGACCCGCCCTACCCGATCCTGGGACTGCCGCGGATTCTGAGCACCGCCGACGATTTCCGCAAACTAATCGCCGCCGTGCCCAATAAGTCCAACGGACTGTGCCTCTGCACCGGTTCGTTCGGCGTGCGTTCGGACAACGAACTGGCCGCGATGATGGAGGAGTTCGGCGACCGGGTCGGTTTCGTGCACCTGCGCAGCACACAGCGCGACGCAGAAGGCAATTTCTTCGAGGCGAACCACCTCGAAGGCGATGTAGACATGTACGGCGTGATGAAAGCGCTGCTCGCACTTCAGCAACGGCGGCAAACCTCAATCCCGGTACGGCCCGATCACGGCCACCAAATGATCGACGACCTGAAGAAAAAGACCAATCCGGGTTACTCCTGCATCGGGCGGCTCAGGGGCCTCGCCGAACTGCGCGGACTCGAAATGGGCATCGCCCGAAGCCTATACGGGAAATAACAAAAGAATCATCGCATACAGGCTACAGAACCGCCGGGCGAATTCGGAACTCAAATCGTATCCGAATCCGCCCGGCTTCTTTATCCGGGGCATCCATCCGAAAAGATAAATTGTTATCTTTGCAACCTCTGTCAGACAATCGAACCAATCAAAATTTTTCACAGCATATGGGCGGATTCTTCGGAACCATCAAAAAAACATCGTGCGTAACCGACCTGTTTTACGGGATCGACTACAATTCGCACATGGGTACCAAGCGCGCAGGTATGGCAACGCTCAACGACGGCGTCTACACCCGTGCGATCCACAACATCGCCAACTCCTATTTCCGCACGAAATTCGAGCCGGAACTACCCACTTTCGCCGGTTATTCGGGAATTGGCGTAATCAGCGATACAGACGCACAACCGATCATCGTGAACTGCCACCTGGGCAAATTCGCCATCGTAACGGTGGCCAAGATCACCAACCTGCCCACGCTCGAGCGGGAACTGCTGGCCAAAGGCAACCATTTTTGCGAGCACAGCAACGGCATCACGAACCAATCCGAACTCGTCTCGATGCTGATCGCCGAAGGCAAGACCTTCACCGAAGGCATCGAAAACGTTTTCCGCCAGATCAAAGGCTCCTGCTCGATGCTGATCCTCACCGAAAGCGGCATCATCGCCGCACGCGACAAATACGGCCGCACGCCGATCGTCATCGGCAAGGGCAGCGACGGTTACGCCATCTCTTCCGAAAGCTGCGCATTCCCAAACCTCGGTTACGAAACCGACTATTTCATCGGGCCGGGCGAGATCGTGCTGGTCACCGCCGACAGTATCACGCAACTGCGCAAACCGGGCGACAAGATGCAAATCTGTTCGTTCCTGTGGGTGTATTACGGCTATCCGGTTTGCGAATACGAGGGTCGCAACGTCGACCAGATGCGTTACGACTGCGGGATAGAGATGGGCAAAAGCGACAAGACCGAAGCCGATTTCGTCTCGGGTATTCCCGACTCGGGCATCGGCATGGCGCTGGGTTATGCCGCCGGCAAACGCATTCCTTACAAGCGCGGTATCGTCAAATATACGCCGACCTGGCCCCGCAGCTTCACACCGCCCAACCAACAGATGCGCGAACTGGTCGCCAAAATGAAACTGATCCCGAACAAAACGTTACTGCGCGGCCAGCGTGTAGTTTTCTGCGACGATTCGATCGTACGCGGCACGCAGCTCCGCGACCACGTGGCCGAACTGTACGACTACGGAGCCAAAGAGATACACATCCGCATCAGCTGCCCGCCGTTGATCTATCCGTGCAAGTTCCTCAACTTCACCGCCTCGAAATCGGAAATGGAGCTGATTACGCGCCGGATGATCCAGAAAATGGAGGGCGACGCGAATAAGAACCTCGAACTGTACGCGACCACCGGTTCCAAACAATATTGCGACCTGGTCGAGAGCATCCGCCAGCAGATGAATGTCAATTCCCTGAAATTCAATCCGCTCGAAACCCTTGTCAAAGCAATAGGATTGCCGAAGGAATGCATTTGCACGCATTGTTTCGACGGCAGCAGCTACGAATAGCCGTACGGACGATAGACGGATTCAGGCCCCCTGCCGGCCACACCGGTTTTCTGGCAAAACAACTCTTTGCCGGAGACGGCTCTGAACATTCTTTCGGCGAAATTATCGACGGGACGATCGCTTACCTCGAACCGGGCGGTGGAGGGCCAACGCAAATGCACACCCATCCGCACAACCACTTGTTCATCGTGGTCAGCGGCCGGGCACGTGTGGAAACCCCGGCCGGGACGCAAACCGTCGGAGCGAATGAATCGTTGTTGGTCGAAGGCCCCATTCCGCATTCGGTCTGGAACGACACCGATTCGACGACTGTGATGCTCGGCATTTCCGTTCATCCGGCCAGCTACTCCGAACGCATGCCCCGGACCGAATCCGCCGGTCAGGCGGAATCTGCGAAACCAGCCGGGCCCACTGACTGCACGGAACCCATGAAATCTACCGAGGATATGTAATCTTCCGGGCCGGAATAGCCGCACCGGACACGGTAAGTTCCCAAACCACAGCCTAAACTACTCTGCCATGACTGCACCCGCCCCCACCCTTTCGACAACCCGCCGTCCCCATATCGTCTGGCTCGACGTGATGCGGTTGGTCGCTATCCTGATGGTCGTGATCTGCCACTGCACCGACCCGCTCAACGCTTCAGCCGAAGCCCGCAGCAATCCTGACATCGGCTTTTGGGGCGCAGTATGGGGAGCCGCGGTCCGTGCCTGCGTCCCGCTGTTCGTAATGATCACCGGAGCGCTGCTGCTACCGGTCCGCCAAGAGGCCGGAGCCTTCTATAAAAAACGCATACCGCGCGTTCTGTGGCCATTTTTGATCTGGTCGGTATTATTTAACCTCGCTCCGTGGTTCATCCAGTGGGTCGGCGGTTCATCCGCCCTGGTAACCGACTTTTTCCCGTATGCACCCGATCCGTCGGCCTCGCTCTCAGACGCGCTGCGGGACGTCGCCATGATTCCGCTCGCCTTTACCGTCTACGCCACCCCGATGTGGTATATCTACCTGTTGGTCGGACTTTACCTCTACATGCCGATCTTTTCAGCATGGGTAACCGCAGCTTCCGACAAGTCGAAGCGGCTGTTCCTCTATCTGTGGGGTATTTCGCTGCTGCTCCCTTACGCGACCTATTTCATCTCGCCCAATCTGCTGGGCGTTTGCTCGTGGAACGGCTTCGGTACTTTCTATTATTTCGCCGGATTCAACGGCTACCTGCTACTGGGTCATATGTTGAGCAAAGGCAACGACTGGCCGACAGGAAAAATCGCCCTGCTGACCGTTCCGATGTTCAGTATCGGCTTCCTGATCACATTCAAAGGCTTCCGTTTCATGACTGCCGATCCGAACCTGACCGAAGCGGGTTTCGAACTCTTTTTCACCTACTGTTCGATTAATGTCGTGATGATGACCGCGGCCGTCTTCCTGCTCGTGCAAAAAGCGCGCATACACTCGCCGCGGATCGTCGCCATGCTCGCAAACCTGACCAAATGCGGGCTGGGCATCTACCTGGCCCACTATTTCTTTATCGGTCCGGCCTATCTGGCGACCGTAGCGCTGGGGCTCCCCGCAGCGCTACGGGTGCCGGTAGCCGCAGCGATCGTTTTCAGCTGCACCTGGACACTCATCTTCCTGATTTACAAACTACCCAAAGCAAAATATATCGTCGGGTAAACATTATCGGACAACAGGCACATATCGTTTTCCCGACAGAGTCTCTGTCGCCAGACAATTATGCTGTCCACCTAAATACAAGCCAATCCCTGCAACAAACAAAACAACGTAAAAAGGGGACAGGCTGATGCCTGTCCCCTTTTTACACAGTATCCGCCGGAGCGGATCACCATTAATAGTTGTGCTTCATCGGCTCGAAGTAAGCCTGGGGATGCGCACAGGCCGGGCAGCTCTCGGGAGCGGTCTTGCCCTTGTGTACGTAGCCGCAGTTGCGGCACTGCCACTCGATCTCCTCCTCACGCGAAAATACGTTGCCGGCCTCGACATGGGCCAGCAGCTTGCGGTAACGGATTTCGTGCTGTTCCTCGACGGTAGCGATGTTGCGGAACACGGCGGCGATCACCGGGAACCCTTCCTCTTCGGCCACTTTGGCGAACGTCGGGTAAAGTTCGCTCCACTCCTCGTTCTCTCCGGCTGCAGCCTCGATCAGGTTCTCCATCGTCGTGCCGATTTTACCTGCGGGATAACTGGCGGTAATCTCCAACATGCCGCCCTCGAGGAATTTGAAGAAACGTTCTGCATGTTCCTTCTCCTGGTCGGCAGTCTCGGCAAATACGCCTGCGATCTGTTCGAATCCTTCCTTCTTGGCCTTGCTGGCAAAGAAAGTATAGCGGGTGCGCGCCTGCGACTCGCCAGCAAACGATTTCAAAAGGTTCTGTTCGGTTTTGGTTCCCTTTACACTTTTTCCCATTTCTCAAGTTTTTTAGTTGGTTGGACAGCGGTTCGTTCCTTTTCTTCTCTTCCATACAAAGAAAACGGGTTTGCGGCGAATTCGCAAATTATTCCAATAGTTAATTGCGATCCTCCAATAAAAATATCTGATACCCCGCAGACGTTATTATACTGCCTCTTCAGTAGAAAAATACGGCCCCGTGTTTGTAGCATACGGTGAAAAAAGGTATCTTTGACCACATTTGAGACCATTATGAGCGATACGATCAAACACGAATGCGGCATCGCGTTCGTCCGGCTGCTCAAGCCGCTGGATTTCTACCTGAAGAAGTACGGCACTCCGTTTTACGGACTCAATAAGATGCAGATCCTGATGGAGAAGCAGCACAACCGGGGACAGGACGGGGCCGGACTGGCCAACATCAAACTCTTCCCCAAACCGGGCCACGTTTACATCAACCGTATCCGTTCGAACGACGACACCCCGATCAAGGAGATATTCCAACGCATATACGACCGGATCGAACATGCCGTCGCTGCCGATCCGTCGAGACTCAATAATCCGGCATGGCTTAAGGAACATGTCGAATTCACCGGCGAAGTGTTCCTCGGCCACCTGCGTTACGGCACCTTCGGCAAAAACGACATCGAGAACGTGCATCCCGTCTCGCGCGAAAACAACTGGATGACACGCAGTCTCGTATTGGCGGGCAATTTCAACCTCACGAACATCGACGAATTGTACGAACGGCTGATCGACCTGGGACAATACCCGCCCGCGAAAACCGACACCGTGACGATCCTCGAGCGCATCGGCCACTTCCTCGACCGCGAAAATGAGGATAAATACCGCTATTTCAAAGATAAGGGCTATTCCAAACGCGAGATCACCGACCTGCTGGCGCGCCACATCGACCTCAAGGAAATCCTGTCACTGGCCGCACGCCGCTGGGACGGCGGCTATGTGATGGCCGGCATGATCGGCCACGGCGACGCATTCGTGATGCGCGACCCGTGCGGCATCCGCCCGGCTTATTACTATCGGGACGACGAGGTGGTCGTGGCCGCCTCGGAGCGCGCCGTAATCCAAACCACCTTCAATGTCCCATACGAAAACGTGCAGGAGCTTGCGCCGGGCCATGCACTGCTGGTGCGCCGAGACGGGGATGTGTCCGACGAACGTTTCATCGCACCGCAGGAAGTTCGCCCCTGCTCGTTCGAACGCATCTATTTCTCGCGAGGCAGCGACCAGGACATCTACCGGGAACGCAAAAGATTGGGGCGGCTATTGGTACCGCAAATTTTGAAAAGCATCGACGGCGACATCGAAAACACGGTCTTTTCCTACATCCCGAACACAGCCGAAAGCGCCTTTTTCGGACTCGTCGAAGGACTCGACGCCCATTGCGCCGAAACACGGGTGCAAAAAATCATGGCCGGACGCGACACGCTGACCGAAGAGCGGCTGCATGAAATCCTTCATTACAAACCCCGCATCGAAAAAATCGCGATCAAGGATGTCAAAATGCGCACGTTTATCACGCAGGACGACGAACGCGACGACCTGGTGGCCCATGTATACGACGTCACCTACGGCACCATCCGCCCGGATGCGGACAACCTCGTGATACTCGACGATTCGATCGTGCGGGGCACCACGCTGCGCCGCAGCATCATCCGCATCCTCGACCGGCTCAGACCCAAAAAGATCGTCGTCTGCTCGTCGGCGCCTCAGATCCGCTATCCGGACTGCTACGGCATCGACATGTCGCGGTTGGGCGACTTCGTCGCATTCCGCGCAGCGATAGAACTGCTCAAGGAGCACGGCATGCATGATGTAATCGATGACGTGTACCGGAAAGCCAAGATCCAGATGGGCCTCGAACGAAGCGAAGCGGTCAACTGCGTCAAGAAAATTTACGAACCGTTTACCGACGAAGAGATTTCGTCCAAGATCGCGCAGATAGTCACCGCCCCGGACATTCACGCCGGAATCGAGGTGATCTATCAGAGCGTCGAAAACCTGCACCAAGCTATTCCCCACCACAACGGAGACTGGTATTTCACGGGCGACTACCCGACTCCCGGCGGCAACGTCGTGGCGAACAAGGCCTTCATCAATTTCTACGAAAACCGGAACGAACGGGCTTATTAACCCCGACAATCCGGCCCTGTAAACAGGCTTCGCACGGGGACACCCGACACAGGCACGCTGACACAAACCGGACTGTACTTTCTGCGGAATTTTAAAATTCAAGGATATGGCTCACGCATCTTTCAAAAAGATATTCCCGTTGTTCCTGTTGCTGCTGACCGTCACATGGCCTTCCCGGGCACAGGACGACTCGAACCCCGTACATTGGGGTACCGCGGTCGAAAAGACGGGCGACGGGATATACGATATCCGCTTTACGGCCCGGATCGACTCGCCGTGGCACATGTACGACATGGGCCCTTACGACGGCGGCCCCAACGCCACTGCTTTCACGTTCACCCCGAACGGCAACTATACGCTGGTCGGCAAAACACGCCAGGAGAGCAAACCGTCCAAAAAATTCGACCCGCTGTTCGACATGGAGATCGGCACTTTCGCCGGGCGTGCCGTATTCGTGCAGCAGGTGAAGCTGGTTCCCCCGGCCGGGGGTGCCCGGATCGCCGTCAACATCGAATGGATGGCCTGCGACGAGACGAGCTGCCTGCCGCCGGCAGACCGGGACTTCACCGTTACGATAGGCGATCCTTCGGTCAAAACCGCAGTTCCGGCTCCGTCAGCACCGGCCAGTCCGTCCGGAAACAACAATCCGGGCCTGAGCAACCTTCCCTCCGCTTCGACTGCCGGGACAACAGCCTCAGCGACAACTCCGGAAGAGTCAACTCCTGAGACTACCTCCGGCACAACGACCGCAAATGCCACCACCGACACGATATCGGCCGAAATCAACGCCGCCACAACCGAAGGAGGATCACTCTGGAGCGCCATTATCGAGGCTATCTTGTGGGGATTCGCGGCACTGCTCACCCCGTGCGTCTTCCCGATGGTGCCGATGACGGTTTCCTTCTTCCTGAAAGGCAGCGAGAACAAGGCACGCGGACGGTTGATGGCCTCGCTTTACGGTCTTTGCATCATCCTGCTCTATACCCTGCCGATTGCAGTAATTATCCTTATTACGCGAATCGTGGGCGGCGACACCGTTACGGCCGATATTTTCAACTGGCTCGCGACACACTGGATTCCGAACGTTATCTTCTTCCTCGTTTTCATGATCTTCGCCGCATCGTTTTTCGGGGCGTTCGAGATTACGATGCCGAGTTGGCTCGTGAACAAAAGCGACAGCAAAGCCGACAAAGGCGGGATCGTCGGCGTCTTTTTCATGGCACTGACCCTCGTGCTGGTATCGTTTTCATGCACAGGGCCGATAGTCGGTTCGGTGCTGATCAAGTCCACCTCGGGCGAAGTATGGGCGCCTGTGATCACCATGTTCGCCTTTTCAGCGGCTTTCGCACTACCGTTCACGCTTTTTGCACTCTTTCCGTCGTTGCTGAAAAACCTGCCCAAAAGCGGAGGCTGGCTTAACTCGGTCAAAGTGGTACTGGGCTTCCTGGAACTTGCACTCGGACTCAAATTCCTCAGTGTCGCAGACCAGACCTACCACTGGGGCATCCTCGACCGGGAAATCTACCTGGCGCTCTGGATCGTGATCTTCTCCTTATTGGGTCTCTATTTGCTGGGCAAACTGCGTTTTGCGCACGACAGCGAGACCAAAACGATCGGCGTACCGCGCCTGCTGCTTTCGATCATTACCTTTGCATTCGTCGTCTACATGCTTCCGGGCATGTGGGGCGCACCGCTCAAAGGGCTCTCGGGCTACCTGCCACCGATCCATACCCAGGATTTCGTAACCGGTTCGGAAGCACCCACCGCCGCATCGACACCTTCGCTGGATCTGGCGCGACCGCCCAAACACAGCGATTTCCTAAGCCTGCCGCACGGATTGCAAGGTTTCTTCGACTATGACGAAGCGATGGCCTACGCCCGTAAAGTAAACAAGCCGCTGTTCGTCGACTACACGGGGCACGGTTGCGTCAACTGCCGCGAAATGGAAGCAAGGGTGTGGGCCGATCCGGAAGTATTGACCTTGCTCCGCAACGATTTCGTCATTGTCGCGCTTTATTCCGACGACAAAAAGGAGTTGCCGCAGGACGAATGGGTCACGACCGAAACGGGCAAGGTACTCAAAAGCCTCGGCAAAATCAACGCGCACTTCGCGCACAAACAGTTCGGCATTAACTCCCAACCCTACTACATGATTCTCAACGATGAGGGAAAACAACTTGTTCCCGGACGCGGCTACAACCTCAACATCCCCGAATTCGTACAATTCCTAAAAAAAGGAGCGGAGCAGTTCCGCACACAACACAGCGCTCCGGAAACCACGAACTCGTAATTGCCAAGCGAAATTACAAAGGCCGCATCAGACGCACCGTAACGACAGTACTCATCGGCCACACTATTGGTAGATTTGCAAAAATGATCTATCTTTGCACGCGGACGAAACGGAGAGGAGTCGCTCCCGGGAAAATCCGCCGTCATCCATAAGGCAGGGCCCATAGCTCAGTTGGTCAGAGCAGCGGACTCATAATCCGAAGGTCGTGGGATCATGCCCCTCTGGGCCCACCTGATAATCAAAGAGTTGCAGAAATGTAGCTCTTTTTTATTTGGGAGTGTGACAGCGGTTTTACGTTGGTTTGAGCAGGTTGTTTAAACCATTGTTTAAACCATGAAAGCAACAATCGAAGTCGTTTGCTACAAGTCCAAAGTATTGGCAAACAATGAATCACCCTTAATGCTACGAATCACAAAAGACCGTAAACTGAAGTATTCGAGCATCGGAATCTCTGTAAATCCCGCTCATTGGGATTTTGAAAAGAACAAACCCCGCCGAAATTGCCCCGATAAAGCCCGTATCGAGCAGATAATATCAGAACAGATCAGGAAATATCGAGAACAGATTTTGGACTTTCAAGCTGAGGATAAAGAGTTTACTTCGACATCGCTTTACGACAGAGTAAACAACCAGATAAAACGGAGAACGGTTAGCGACCTTTTTAAATCACACATTGCCAATCTGAAAGCGCAAAAACGCACGGGATACGCCCTTACATTTAGCGAACTATACAACTCGCTTATCTTGTTCCACGGCCATCTCGACATCCATTTTTCCGACATAGACGTAACTTGGCTAAGGCATTATGAAGCATGGTTGCGTTTTAGAGGCTCTGCTGAAAATACGATTGGCAAGCGTTTCCGTACACTACGAGCCGTTTTCAATCTGGCAATAGAACAAGGTATCGTGAAAGCAGAATATTACCCATTTAAAATTTACAAAGTGTCGAAACTGCATCAAACTCCAGCAAAACGGGCGATTTCTAAAGAGGACATTATGAAAGTAATTAATTATCAATGCACTGATCCGTATGACAGATTGGCTGTCGATCTGTTTACCTTCGGTTATTTCATGGGAGGAATCAATTTCGGTGACATGGCTTCTCTAAAATCAGAAAACATTGTAGATGGGCGGTTGGTCTATATAAGACGTAAAACTCATAAATTAATACGCTTACCATTACAGCCCAAAGCCCTTGAAATCATTGAGCGCTACCATACAAACGGAGCGCTCTTTTTATTTCCTATTCTTTCAGATTTTCATAAAACAGAGCAACAGCAACGAAATCGTCTGCACAAAGTTCTCTCAAATGTCAATAAACGATTGAAACGAATAGGCAAGGAATTGGAAATCCCGATTGATTTAACGACCTACGTCTCAAGACACTCTTATGCGACAGTATTGAAGCGTTCAGGTGTTAGCACTTCGATTATCAGCGAATCGCTGGGACATAGTTCAGAAAAAGTAACCCAATACTATCTCGATAGCTTTGAGAACTCACAAATAGACGAGGCAATGAAGAATTTGTTATGAGAATCGGGAGGTCGGAATCCCACGAGGAAACCGACTTCCCTACTTTTCTGGACGACCGTTCTCATTATCCGAGGTATTTATCCAGTAATTCCATAACCATCTGTTCACGGGTTGTCAGTCCTATCTTACGGGCCTCCATAATCTCATTGGCCTGAGCAGAGCTCAACTGCCGTAACTTTTGTTCCATTTGCTGAGCATATACCGCGGGATCGTCTGCATTATTGTACTTCATAACGATATAGCTAATCAAATATTTCTTAGATAGGAACGCATCCGTAAACCGTTCTTGCGCCGCCTGGAACCATCGGATGCTCCGCTGATACCAAGTCTTGCTTTTGAAGGCAGCGGGTATCTCTCCGCTTTTGAGACATCCCACCATATCTTTGGCTTTCACCGAGCCTGTCCCTGTACACCAATGCGAAATGGTGGACAGCGGAAAACCTTTGTGTTGGAGTTGCAGAGCAAATTCGAATACCTCGTTTTTCTCTTTGAGGATCATGGCAGGGGCCGCCATATAATCCGTCCCTTTCCATGTGGTCGTGCAGATATTCATTTCTGCAATGAGTGCCGCAATCGACATTTCCGTATTTAAAGGTTCGGTTACGACCAACTCGTCCTTGTTCAATCCCAACTTAATATAGGCCATCAATCTGTGCTGTCCATCCAATACGGCCAGATAGTTATCTGAATCTTGATCGGCAATCTCCTGCCCATCGAGTGTAACCAGATGACCGCCTGAAGCAATCACTTTCTCACCGTCTACCACCGTAATGGGAGAAAGCAACCCATATTCCTCAATTGATTTCATTTTGGTATTGACACTTCTGTTATTGGTAGGACGATTGCCCTTAATAAAAGCAAATTCACGATCCAGATTCTCTGCATTAATATGCATTTTTTTCATATTCTTTGTATGGGTTGACCTCATACCACCCACGAGGTTTTAAATTTATATTCTATTATTAATTTGTTCTTTTTGCATTTTCAGCTTAGGGTCTGACTGGTGAGCTCTTGCCAGCTCTGGACAGCAGACGGATGAGGTTTTGAGCAAACGTCCCTCATCGTCCTACCGTTCGATTCGACTTTCAGCCTTTCGGTTCGGATATCCCCTCCCAACCGATAAAGGGGGCGTATGTCAAAGAACCTTCGTTTGCGCCTGCATTATCCCCTTGTGCAATCGCCATGCATAAATCGTTGTGGCACAATTTTTTATCAGATAGCAAAACGTGCGTCCGATTTTTACTACCCCTTATTTGCAGAATAAAAAAGGACGGCTTTCGCCGTCCCTTACCATGTAAAGATGAATGATCGTTTTATTGGAAATTCTTACCCACCGTATCCCAATTACGATCCTTGTTCGATGTCCATATTCCCTTGATACCCTCGTCACTTTCAAGGAATTTGGCATTATGGGTATAACCGAAGAAATAGACGATACGAGAGATTAGCAACATTCGGTCGAAGGAAACCTTTTGCGGAACGGAACTGCGTTTGTCCTCGGTTTTGAAGTGCTGTAAAAGCGGTAAAAAGCATTTAACCGCAAAGGTGATCTTATACACATTACTCAAATTTTCTGAAAAATCCCCCATAGCCAGCAAAGATGACATGGACAGCGTGTCACAGAATTTGCCGCTATTATGCGTCAGGATGTCACGTATGCATTTTATGGTCAGGGAAGAATCTACGGTCACTCCGTGGGATCGTCCTTCCCAAACCTTGAGTTTGGCATGGGGATGGTCGATCATGTATTTAATGAACGCTCTTAATTGGTCGAAATCCGATAAGGGAACTTGCATCACCCCTTCCGTACGTTCACGGACAAGGTCGTAGACGAACAGCATCGCATACCAGAATTTATCGAGCTCTATATCCATTGCTCGTAAGGAACGGATGACAGGCTCGTTGGCCAAATATTGCTCCTGAGTAAATGGAAAATCCAGTTTACCGTCTTCCAACTGATGCACAAAATCCCATGCACGTTCGGAATCAGACCGATATATCTTTCCCTGAGCATCGTCCTGCCACGAGGGGAATTCTGTATTGCCTATCCAGAACACATAATCGTAAAGAGGGTTCATAACGAAAAGAGTTTATTTACAAAAATACAGGTTATGCAGAGAAATTAAGGGGTAATTCCCTGAAAAATAAGTTAAATAAACTTGCCATTCAGCCCAATTTTTCGTATCTTTATGGTGTCTTTTAAAGGCAATCTTCTACTTCCATATTATAAACGAATAAGGGCAGGTTTCTCCTGCTCTTATTTTTACATCCATTTTCCATATTTTTTGAGTACGAAATGGATATTCTCTTTAATAAGTATAGTTTCAGGATTAAAAAATATGGAAGATTATATCTCCCCTATCCCGTTAGGGAAAAAGTGGGGATAGAAACCTAGGGAAAAAGTAGGGATGATACTATTAACTAAATACTAATAACTATAAGCAGGGTTACACCCTGATCCATCTAACCATGAAACATTGATGACTGAACACGGAAAACGGCGAACTTTACCCAGGGCGTAAAGAGGCCAAAAGAAAACTCGGCAAATGCCGATTTGAAAAGATGGCAGCTAAAAAGAAACTGCTCCTTATAAAACAAACTTGCATTTGGGAAAATGAAGAAACCGACTCCAACCTATCGGAGACTGCCCATCGTTAGGAATTGTCCCGTAAAACCGAAGGTGCTTTACACCTGAATCTGTCTGCATTTCAAAGCGGACTATCATACTTATCAATCGGAAATCACGTTGGAAGGATTATCTAAAGCGACAGGAATCAAAGACCTCGATAAACTCTCCTTACATACGAAACGATTGGCCGAACATCATTTCATTAAGAAAGAGTATTGATACGCCAACGAACATAAACGAGTACGCTATCATTTAAAGAATCCCTCCCAAGACTGAATCCGAGTGAACAGCTCGATATTAGAAGATGCCTCACTCACTTCCTCGGCTAAAGCGTTGCTGGTTCTATTAAAGATGCAATGCCTCAATAACACGAATACCACCCGCTATTCCAAATCCGAGCTATCCAAGTTATGCGGCATAGACCCCAAGACCTTTCGGAAGCATCTAAAGGAGTTGGAAGATCAAAGGCATATCATCGTCCAAGAAGACAGCATAGAGATCGCTTCACCCCACATTCCTTTAGATGATCCCAAGATTTTTAAAGAGATCGTGAAGGCTGGCGAATCCGCCTGTGCGCCGAGTATTGCCAGGCGTGCAGAGATCATCAGAAAACGCCCCAAGAATATTCGTAATCTGAAAAACTATTTACGAAGGATAGAAGCGGGTGTTAGATCATATAAGCCAATCAAGAAAGTACCGCAAAAATTTGAGTTTTAAATAAACGAGGACAGACATTGACGAACGGTCTAAAAGACTAACCGTTCGACAATGTTTGTCCTTGCTGTTTTAACGATAATAACGCTATTACATATCTACGACTGATGAGGACAGACATTGACAAGGGGTCTATAATTAAACCCCTTTGACAATGTTTGTCCTCGTTGAATTACTGAATACGCGGTTGGAAAGATTCTCCTTTCTGCTTTATTTGGATAACGCCTCCGTGCTACGGCACGGGGCGGAGCTCTATAAAGTGAGTAGGATGAACTCTAAATGAATATTTAATCAATTAAAATTCAAATATTTGAGCCTCTAAAGAAGTAATCTTAGTGTCATCTTTTGCCGTAATCTTAATTGTCGGTTTGTCATCCGTATACCTGACTCCAATGGCGACTGTTTCTGAGGTCGGATGTATCAAAGGATAGTGACGATTGCCATTTACTGTAACTTCTAAAGCTCCGATGAATCGGATTTTCAAGATTAAACCTCCATATCGAGTGCTATCTCCTTCCATGCTGATTGTCTCGTGAGATTTAAGCCGCTTGGAGGACTTGAAGTGCGATAAATTCCAAGAATCAACAGGTTTTATATCACATCCAAGCAAACTGAAGTCAGTTAACAGAATAGACGCTCCATTGTGCAATGCCTGTACCTCATCTGGGGTTTTAAAAATGGATGACTGTATTTCATAACCATGATCTCTCAATTTCTTACAGAAACTTTCGGTCAATAGCTCTTTCTTCATTGTCGATATGCCACAATGCCCTCCAATAGCTTGGAGGCGTTCAAGTGTATGAATGGTATCTTGTTGCGGATCTACAAGTATTAAACAATCGGATATTTTTCTTGCAGCCACAGCCAAAGAATCGTGCTCGGTAAAACATATCCATTGATTTCCCATGATTTTTTGAGCCAATGAATATGATTCATAAATTTGACTGTGAAGCATCGGTATGATATTTTCTTTCTTACAGGCCAATAATAATTCTTCTAATGTGGGAACGGGTGTACGTAATTTAGGCTCCTCCGCTGTTAATACATAATCTTGTCGTAATTCTGCCCAGGTAAGATCTGAGATATTGATCGGCGTTGTTAATGATGAATAGTCTGATGCTTTACGCATGGTGCGGTTGATCGTACCATCGTGCATAATAACTAAAATACTATCCTTCGTGTATTTTACATCACATTCAATGGCTTTGTAGCCATACCGTTTGGCCGTACGAATGGCAGCAATGCTATTTTCAGGTATTTGATTCGTGAACCAACAGCCTCGATGGGCTACTGGCAAAGGTGAATAGTTTGACTGTGCCAAAAGTCCACTTGTCGTTGTTGTGCAAATTGCGATATTCGTAAGAATGGTAAATAGCAAATGTCTCATCGGATTTCGGTATTACTTGTTATTCCAAATATACGGATTAAATAAGAGGATGTCAATAGACCAAGATCAATCATTGACAACTATATTGAAGGATATAACACGCATATATGTACGACCTATCAATGATAATACCCCGAACATACGGATACATTGGACTAAAGCCCCCTCCCCTTAGCTAATTAAAAACTCGATAGCTATGGGAGAACACTTTGAGCAAGCAAAAAAGTTAGTTCACAACCACGTTTTATGGGAACAGGAGATGCTGATAGACGGTATGCTAAAGGCAGGTCTACTGCCTGAAGAATACATCTATCCTTTCGTGGATGAAGAAGTGCTGGAATGGTGGTTGGTGACACCTTATTTGGCAAGAAAACTTAAAGAACAGGGAGAAGTCATCCTTGAAGCCTACGATTGCCATTGGTGGGGACGGTTGACAAGCGGACAAGCCATCTACTTTGACAGCGCCATACAATCCATTTGCGGAGAATAACGGGACTGTCTCTATATAATGATCGGGATATTGTCTGATAATGAAAGAATTACAAAGCCTTTCTTATCTGCAATGTCCCGATTATTTATTTGATACCGACTGCTTTTAGAGAATCGGTATGAGGGACAAGATCAAAGCCCCTATTACATCAAAAAGGCTGGTTTTATTCTCAAAAATGCAGAATTTCCCAACCTATAAACAACTTTATTGGGTCTCAACGTTGATTTTCTGAAACTTTACGCCCAAATTTGTTAAAGCAACAGCCCCAAAAAGGATTGGTTATTTGCTCTTTCCAAATTTGTTCCTACATTTGTAGGACATATTGCATTACACGGAAAGTGTAAGTTTATTCTCGAATAGCGAACGTAGGAAATTCGAATTTATAGAGAGAATAAGCGGACTAATCCTTGCGTCATATCTGTTATGGCGTGGGGCTGTTGCTTATTTTATCTATAATGGTTTCCTACGACCAGCTATTCTAAAATAAGCTTTCAGCACCACGCTTTCTTTTTTAACAATCCACTATCGAGGTGCGGATAGTAAGATTTAACTTTAATGAATCTTACTATGAGAAAGCACATTTTCAATCTTTCTCTTCTTTGTGCGCTATGTGCCTTTACATCTTGTGCACCTAAGCAAGTGATTATCTATTGCGAGCCTCAGCAAGCCAATATCTATGTGGACGATCAATTGGTAGGGCAAGGAATAGTACACTATTATATTCCCCGCAAACAGAAATACATTACCGTGTCTTGTGGGGAAGAAGGAATTATTTATACCTGCCGTCGATTCTACACAAAAAGTATTGGGAAAGAAATCAACATCTATTTAGAGGAATACAAGAAATACTCATCTGACCAACAATCATTGTTAACACACTAATTAAACTAAACTATGAAAAAACAATGTCTTTTGATCTTAATGATTTTGCTCTGTGGAGTGCAAATACAAGCAGCAAAAAAGAGTAAAATCATTAAAATAACGGCCTTGCCTAAAGAAGCCGCTATTACAATTAATAACCAGTTTATCAATTATGGATTTGCAGAATTTATCCGTCCTAAAAAAAATGAGATTGCGGCTATTCGGATTGAATGTGAAGGGTATAAGCCTTTAGAATCTAAATTCTATGGTTCTGATATCCGAAATGCTTTGTCTTTTTCATTGCAAGAAGACGGCTTTTATCGTACTACAGCAGCTTCAGGATTAGTAAATAAATTTTTGACAGTCGATCTTTCCTCTGAACTTTATAAAATTTCCAATGAAGGGAAAGTGGATAATTCCGAAGCGTGGAAATTATTGCATCAAATTCTGTTGAATTATTTTGAAGAAATCGCCACAACAGATATTCACGGAGGTTATCTTCAGACTCCATGGCATTATAAAACATTTCAGTTATCCGACAAACAGGTCCGCACACGTGTTACAGTACGTGATATATCCACTCCTGATAAAGTCGCATTTCAAATCAAAGTTTCCTCTGAAGTTGCAGGTGCTATGGCTGCCCGTCATGGTGAATTTACTAATGTAGATCGCATTGTAAAAGAACTTGAGCCCATGTTACAAGAGTTGCAAACCCGTTTGGGGAAAATGCACAATTTATAATTTTTTATTAATTATTAATCTTTCATGCAATGAAAAAAATTTTATTAATGGCAACCATGTTTGTTGTCACTTTTTCGGTGAATGCCCAATCTTACAAAGAAACCTTTGATTCAAACTCGCTGGAATGGACAGAGTGTGCTTACAAAAATGGTGTTGGTACTGCAATTATTGACAAAGGGGTTATGACCGTCAGTTCTAAAGGAGAAAAAAAAGGTTTATCTGCATTGGTGTCTGCAACTTCAGGAGTCGCCACACGAGTAGGTCAGAACACTTTTTTTGAAACACATTGTTACGCTCCCATCGATGTCATGAAACCATTTGAGATACAAGCCAAAGTTAACATCAAGCAACTTGCAGATGACAGACTTGCTGGATTGGTTTTTAATTACAAAGATGGAGGTAATTTTTATTGCTTCTCTTTTAATGATGAATTTGTAAAATTCATACGTTATGAGAACAATGAAGTGGTTGGAGACATCATGCAAGGCATTCAATGGAAGGGAAAAAGAAAAACCGATATGCTTTGGACTTTAGTTAATGATGGTCAAACGCTTTCCTTCAAAATTGATGGCGCTACCATTTTGAATATTCGCTACATGCCTCTCTCATACAGCGGATTTGGATTTTACACATTTGGTAATCAAGATTTAATCGTAGATGAAGTAACGTTTATCCAATAGTATAATACCCTTTTCTTAATTAGTCGGGTGGCATATTTGTCAAAAGGATTTCGACATCAATTATCCTTCAACAAAATATGCCACCCTTTATCATAATCTTACACTTGATTTACTCGCTAATTTTCACTATATTTACATAGTAATCAAATAAATAAACCAATTAAAACATACAATTATGAAACAACCTAGAATTACATGACGCAAAGGAGGCGATGATAAAATACAGTTCATCGTCAAGATCGTAGCCTATAAACGAGATTATGGAATGGTGATGGCCGTGACGAAAACAAACGATGAGATTCAGCCCAATGACTTTACGTTTTTCTTTCCCTATGATACCGATGAGAGCAAAGGGACGCTAATGACCTTTTACAAGAAGAATTGACCCATCAAAACGATAGGCACAGAAAAATTAGGGACGTTGGCAGAAGAAGAGATAGGAGTAACATTCGATAATCATCTCACATTCTCTAATACGGGTGAGACGGTTAATCTGATGAAGTTATGTTTACAGAGTGACGCGATATTATTTAAGTACACATCAAAGGATGGAGAGCCGAAAAGTATGAGGTTTCCATTAGCTGGATTGGCCGAGCATTATTTAGAGCAGTTCATTTAAAAATACAAATCAAAGCAACCACTTATTTTTTAAAAGAGACCCTGCCGTGGGGGAAAATTTTGCGGCGATTTTGAAAAGGACAGACATTGAAAAAGGGGTATATAATTAGACCCTTTGAAAATGTTTGTCCCAATTCAACATCAGCGATTTAAACCACTTTATTAACCTTACAACTTGTTTAAACCAGCGTTTAAACCGTCACGACAACAAAGAATTGACACAAGTCAATTCGCTAAAACATCAACTGATTTTTAGGGCATTACAAATATCGGGGCCCATAGCTCAGTTGGTCAGAGCAGCGGACTCATAATCCGAAGGTCGTGGGATCATGCCCCTCTGGGCCCACCGGAAACGCATAAGCAAATTGCTTATGCGTTTTTAATTTTTATCCCTGATCGGTCTTTGACGGACAGCGGGTACACGCAAACAACCGTTTTTATTGCTAGTTTTGTTGTATAAATATTCAATCATGGACAATATTCATCCCAATTCGGCTCGGGCGTGGCTGTTGGCCTCGCGCCCCAAAACATTGGCCGCCGCCGCGACCCCGGTACTATTGGGATGTGCGCTTGCACAGGCAACCGGTGGATTCGAATGGATACCGGCATTACTCTGCCTGTCGTTCGCTCTGCTGATGCAGATCGATGCGAACCTGATCAACGACCTGTTCGACTATACCAAAGGGAGCGACCGCCAGGACAGGCTAGGCCCGGAACGCGCCTGTGCGCAAGGTTGGATCACCACTGCTGCGATGAAACGGGGTATACTGCTCACCACCCTCGTCGCCTGTGCATTGGGATCGGGATTATTGTTCTATGGCGGCCCGGAACTGATCGCCGTCGGTGCGGTTTGCGTTCTTTTTGCCTTTTTGTACACGGCCGGGCCCTATCCGCTCGCTTATCACGGCTGGGGCGACCTGTTGGTCATTCTCTTTTTCGGTTTCGTCCCGGTAGGCTGCACCTATTACGTAATGTGTCACGGTTGGACACCGGAAGTGGCGATCGCTTCGCTGTCTTGCGGACTGGCAATCGACACGCTATTGATGGTCAACAACTACCGTGACAGGGAACAAGATGCCCGTAGCGGCAAACAAACGCTGGTCGTTCGTTTCGGGGCAAAGACCGGACATCTTTTATATCTGGGATTGGGAATAAGCGCCTCTCTGCTCTGTCTGTTTTTCATACATTACGGACATTTTTGGGCTGCGCTGCTGCCACAACTCTACCTGCCGCTCCATCTGCTGAGCTGGAAACGCATGGTTGAAATAGACCACGGCCGGGCACTCAACCGCATCCTCGGCCAAACCTCCCGGAATATGCTGCTGTTCGGGATACTTCTCTCCATCGGTTTGATTCTGTAATACCTACGTCTCCCCATACGAAAAAACTCCTATTCCCTCCGGAACTCCACAATCAGCTTATAAATATTATATAAAACGATCAACGGAGCGGTAAAAATCCCGACGACCACAGCCGCCAACACCTTCAGCAACGCATATATCCCCCAGGCTACAAGTGTCCCGGACTCCATACGCAAAGGCATGATCCGGTTCAGCGCCTGCCATCCGCAAACCAGAGCGAGCAGGATATAACCGCTCTCATAAGGCGAATGCCGCACAGTCTCCGAAGACATGAAATCCAGTTCATAACCGATGCAAAACAGTGCCACATACAGGATCACATACTTCAAATAATAAAACAGGCCCTCGGTTTGCCCGGTTCTGTCGCAAGCGGGACAGACAACCGCTTCTCCCGAATATCTAATACATTGGGAACACACTCCCTTACCACACCGGGTGCATCGGGCAACGGCCGGCTCGGTCGGATGATAATAGCAATTCATACCGCACTCGTTAAAAAATGACAGTTGGTATCCGTTTTCTTGAATAAAATTAAGCATAATTTTAAATTCCTGATACTTATCCCCCATGCGAAAACACCGAATATGAAAGAAAACAAATACGACAACGACAAATTCTCCGAGCAATACAGCCGGATGCCCTGCTCGACCGAAGGCCTGAAAGGCGCCGGAGAGTGGCATGCAGGACGAACTGCGGCGTCCGATGATGCCGATCCTGTCTTTCGTTAAAAAACAACACTGCCCGTGATAACGATGGATTGATTTTTGCCCTTGATCCGGTTACACAATCATTCAAACGCAAAATCATCATGGACATCGCACCTCTATTCGATTTAACCGACAAAGTGGCCGTCGTCACGGGAGGCGGTAACGGCATCGGACGCGCCAGCGCCCGGATACTGGCACAAGCAGGGGCAGACGTAGTCATCGCAGATATGAAACAAGACGATGCACAACAGGTCGCCGACGAGATTGAGACGACCGGCCGTCGCGCCATAGCCGTCGCATGCAACGTCGGCAAAGAGGAACAACTCCAGAACCTGGTTGAACGGACGCTCGATGTATTCGGCAAACTCAATATCTTGGTCAACAATGTCGGTATCGGCGGCGGCGGGCGCGAGAATCCATTCAAAATAACCCTCGCCGACTTCGAACGTGTGTACGACATCAATGTATTCAGCACATGGCGCCTTTGTCAACTCGCCGTCCCGCACATGAAAGCATCGGGCTACGGATCGATCGTCAATATTTCTTCGATGTCGAGCATCAACTCCAGTCCCGATATGAGCGCTTACGCCTCGTCCAAAGCGGCGATCAACCACATGACCGCCAACCTGGCTTTCGATTTCGCTCCGGAAGTACGTATCAACGCCGTCGCACCGGGAGCGATCGAAACGCAAGCGCTCGCATCGGTCCTTACCCCTGAAATCAAAGAACGGATGCTTGCCCGCACACCGCTCAAACGGCTCGGGAAGGCAGAGGATATTGCCGGGGCAGTCCTGTTCCTCGCGGCCCCCGTTTCGGCCTGGATTACCGGACAGGTGCTTTTCGTCAACGGCGGCGGTAAACAAACCCTGGATTAAACACAGAATCGAAATATAACCACCTATAAAATATACCGCTATGAGCACCTCTATCTCTGGAAGCGACCGACTCGACGCAGAAGAGCGGCGTGAACTGCCTGACAGTGCGTTCGGAATTCCCGAAACACATGAATTCCCAATGCCCGACGCCGCACATGTGCGGGCGGCGGAAGCTTACTTCCGATACGCTCCGGAAAATAAAAAGTCTGAACTTGCCCGGAATATTTTGGCGAAAGCCCGTGAATACGGTGTCAATGTCAAAAGTGAAACGATCCTTTCCTGGGCCCGGCACGAATAGCTCCCGAAAACCATTCCCTCGTCCACGCGATGCACTAGCCCCGCCGAAGCTTTCCGCACAGGCTGTCGCTTCACTGCTACGATTACTCTTTTGACATACGACATACTACCTTTTCCATACATACCTCTCTCCTCACGCTACATTCCGTTGCCACGACCTCCAACTGTATCGTATTAATCTTACTTACCAATTACCACCACACCGCTACGCCCACTATTTCACCATCCCCTATCCAATCTAAATACACCGCCTGATTCGTTAATGCAGGATATGCCCATCGCACTACCCAAAAGAATACTCTTCTCTTTTCTTCACTCTTTACACCTTTTTCCCAGTCTCTTCTCCGCACCTTTTCTCCGCCACACGAAATTTCATCCCCGGCTACCGAAAGCCATCCCGACCTCCCGGACTCTCTTTTCAGGCTGTTCAGCTCTGCCGGCCCATTTTTCACATTTACCTTTCTACTCTACATTGCCCCCAACACACTTCATCAAAACTCTTCCCCACACGCTCAACTTTTACGTACCGCATACGTGTCCCTTACCCATTATGCTTCGTTCCGATCCTCATTGCTCAGTATTGTCTCTAAAAAACAACCCCGGGCGATAATTAATCGTCCGGGGTCTAAAAATGCACAATATATTATTTCCTGAGGAAAAATTTTTTATTCGTCCTGTCTCACATATACGGCAAGAGGGAGTGTTTTTCCCTGCTGCAAAAGGAAATTACGGGCACCGACTGATGTTCCTGTCGTCGGATCAAGCACTACGGCATAACCTTCGAAATAGTTTCCGTCCACCACATTATATTCGCTCAGTTCACCGGATTTGAATTCGAACCTGCACACACCGTCTTTATCCGTCACACCGCGTTTGAACTCGACATACGGCGTCGAACTGATGCTTTTCGTAATAATAACCGGATAATCCGGCAACGGCTGTTTGGATGTCAATGTCTGTACGCTTACCTCCAATACACCAGCCAATTCTTCGGATTTGGAACATCCTGACAATATCACGGCAAACATGCCCGCAAACAGGGCAAAAATCATTTTCTTCATTATCGGCAATAAATTTAGTAGGATTTATAGGTTTCAAAATTATAAATTATTTCTGTTATTCCGCGACTAATCTTCTGTTCACCCTTTTTTATTTTTACGACATGGAACCTCCTTCAATCAACGAACTCCGGAAAATCAATATCCAATTGGGATGCAAAAGATTCCGGTTTCTCCAGCAAAGGATGTGAAACGCTGAGTCCCAGCAGGCGTACCGGCCGCATAAACAGATCGGGACTACGAGCCAACTGTTCCGCCAACTCCGTCACTTGCGGTGCCGTCATAATTTCGTAACCGGGACTTACACTACGGGAACGAATGGTAAAATCATCGAATTTCACTTTCAGGGTCAATGTAATTCCGCGAAAATCGGCCTTTTCCATGCGTCGTTCGAGCTTCTCCGCCAATAAACGAAGTTCCTGTACTATATCCGCCATCTCCGTCAGGTCATAATCGAACGTATCCTCACAGCCCACCGATTTACGTACCCGCACGGCCATCACGGGCCTCGGATCGATTCCCCGTGCAAAATCGTAATACAGCCGGCCGTTTTTACCGAAGTGACGCGTCAGGAACTCCTGCGAGCACGCATGTAGCGCAGCTCCGTCGGCAATACCCAAAGCGTGCATTTTCTGTGCAGTAACCCGGCCCACGCCCCAAAATACTTCGATGGGCAATTTTTCAATAAAAGCCTGCGCACGGTCGGGATGAATCGTACAAAGCCCGTCGGGTTTCCGGAAATCCGACGCGATCTTTGCCAAAAATTTATTATACGATACACCCGCCGAGGCAACCAGGCCCAATTCTCTGCGGATGCGTTGTTTGATCCGGCGCGCCACTTCAACGCCCAGCGAAAGTCCGGCCTTATTGTCCGTCACATCCAGAAACGCCTCATCCAAAGCCAACGGTTCGACGAGGTCTGTATATTCGTGAAAAATCCGGTGAATCTGGGCCGACACCGAGCGGTACAACTCCATATTGCCGGGAACAAAAATCACATCCGGACAGAGCCGGGCCGCTTTGACCGACGGCATAGCCGAACGAATACCGAATTTACGCGCCTCATAGCTCGCAGCCGACACCACGCTGCGCTCCCCGGGACGTCCCACGACCAACGGACGCCCCCGAAACTCAGGATGTTCCCGCTGTTCGACCGACGCATAGAAAGCGTCCATATCGACATGGATGATCTTGCGGTATTCCATTTCCCGGCCCTGTTGTTCTTGTTTTTGTCAACAATTTTCTTGGTTGTACACCGATTTCTCCGATGGCTTGCGACCCGCACACCCTGTTGTCACCGCCGATTCAGGTTTCGAAGTTGTTTTCGGACGCCGCGTCACGGCAAGCGCACGTCATAGAAGCAAAACGATGCGACCAAATCATAAGGAGAATAACGTTTGCGGTAATGTCCGAACCATTCTCGCATAAAGATATGGGGCCGGTACAGCGTCATCGGACACCGCCTCGGCTACAGAACCGAGTGTAGTCCGTTTGTCTGCGAAAGGCCGCATACATGGATTTTTTCGGGATCGAACGCAATCATTTCTCCCCGCATCACCGTACCCAACCCACTAACGCTTTCACCCGATTGAAAATTGTCTCGGCGGCATTAACGGACAGTTACCGACTGGCGACACACTTCTTCTAAACCGTAACGGTTTTACGACTGTTTTCCAGACGAGCCGAAACGGCGCCATTCCGTTCAGTGATACAAAATCGGGTTTATGGAATCATCCGGATCGGGACAAAAATATGAAAAAACGTCGGAAGTCAAAATTTAGACCTTCGCAGGGAGCAGTAACCTGAACATTTTACTATTTTTGTTGATTGAAATATGTTCTTAAAATCCAACCGTCATGTTAAGCGAAAAAGTAGAAAAGGCGCTCAATGCGCAGATCAATGCCGAATTCTGGTCGGCTTATCTCTATCTGTCGATGTCGGCCGATGCCATGCAGAAGGGCTATAAAGGGATTGCAAACTGGTTTTCGATTCAATTCCAGGAAGAACAGGCGCACGCACAGATTTTCGTGAACTACGTGCTTTCGCGCGGCGGGAAAGTGACCCTCGCTCCGATCGCAGCCGTTAAAACTGAATGGGTTTCATCGCTGGAGATGTTCCAGGACACGTTGCAACACGAACAGAAAGTCACCTCACTGATCGACGAATTGTGCCACATAGCCATGGCCGAAAAAGATTTCGCCACCTCGAACATGCTCAACTGGTTCGTTACCGAACAGGTCGAGGAAGAGGACAATGCCCGCACGATCATCGACCAGCTCAAGATGGTCGAAGGCAACTCGGTAGGCCTTTATATGATCGATAAGGAGCTCGCCGCACGCACCTATACAGTACCCGCACCGCTGGCAAATTCAGCGCAGTAGCCGGCATCCGGCTGTTCGAAACAGGATATCCTGCCTCCGGAACGACTTTCGGCAAAGCAGGTTCGGCACGCCGGTACGGCAAGTTATTTGTAATTGCCCTTTGTCTGCACACCTTCCCGGTCCAGCAGCAAAGGGTAATTCTTTTTATTTGTATCTTTGCCCGGAGAGACCAGAACAGGAAACTCATCAAACAAAGGCCTATGAAACCTCTTTTTATCCAATACGCCAAGTGCGGCACCTGTATCAAGGCCCGCAAATGGCTCGAGGCTCACAACATCGCATTCGACACCCGCGACATCATCACGCAAAATCCGACCGAACCCGAGCTCGGCTCCTGGCTACGCGACAGCAGCCTGCCCGTGCAAAAATTTTTCAACACCAGCGGTCTGAAATACAAAGAGCTGAATCTTAAAGACAAAGTTAAAACGACACCCGAGGACCAACTGCTCGCATTGCTGGCCTCGGACGGCAAGTTGGTCAAACGCCCTGTATTGGTGCTCTCCGACCGGGTATTGGTAGGATTCAAGGAAGAAGAGTGGGCCAAAACCCTGCTGTAAAATTGTGCCGTATATGAACGGCCCATCTTTGTTTCAACATACCCCGCCAGTCACAAATGCCTTCCGAATCCTACCATACTGACAATTCCCAAACCCCGTCCGGCAACATATCTCCATCCCAAACCAGGACGGAGATTTCGCAGCACACATCGATATCTCCCCCGTCACCTTCCGTCCCCACGGGACAAAACCCCTTACAAATACAAGACGGGCTCCCGCTTCCCTCGCGTTACTGGGCCATTCTCTCTATCGCGCTGGGTCTGACGGTTTCGGTACTCGATGGCGCGATCGCCAACGTCGCCCTGCCGACGATTGCCAAAGACCTCGACACATCACCGGCCGCATCTATCTGGATCGTCAACGCCTACCAGCTGGCCATTACCATTTCGCTGCTTTCGCTCTCCTCACTGGGAGACATTCTGGGATACCGGCGCATTTACATCGCAGGGCTATTCCTTTTCAGCTGCACCTCACTACTGTGCGCATTGTCCGACTCGCTGCCCACGCTGATCATTTCCCGGACGCTTCAAGGCTTCGGGGCCGCAGCAATCGCCAGTGTCAATACGGCGCTTATCCGTATCATTTACCCGTCCCGGTTCCTCGCCAGAGGAATGGGTATCAACGCATTGGTCGTCTCTGTTTCAGCAGCGGCCGGGCCAACCGTCGCTGCCGCCATCCTGTCGGTAGCGAACTGGCCCTGGCTTTTCGCAATCAATATCCCAATCGGCATCGCGGCACTGACGCTCAGTTATAAATTCCTGCCGGTGAACCCGGTACGCATCCGGGGACGCCGTTTCGACATTCCCGGCGGCATTCTCAATGCAATGACATTTTTCCTGATCATAGGCCTGATCGAAGGGGCTTCGCACGAATTGCCGGTACGGATGATCATCACCGGCGCGGTCTTGCTCGCCGTGATCGGATTCTTTTTCGTGCGCCGGGAATTGCGGCAGGAATACCCGTTATTACCCGTCGACCTGCTACGCATCCCGGTCTTTTCGATGTCGATCTCCACGTCGATACTGTCGTTCACGGCCCAAATGCTCGCTATGGTTTCGTTGCCTTTTTTCCTGCAAGGCGAGTTGGGTAAGGATGCCGTCACCTGCGGGCTGTTGCTGACCCCGTGGCCTCTGGCCACGATGATCTTCGCCCCACTGGCGGGCGTACTCGCCGAACGGATCAACGCCGGCATACTGGGCAGTATCGGCCTGTCGATTTTCGCCTGCGGACTGTTCCTGCTCAGCATACTTTCCCCGGACACGGGCAACGGCGACATTATTTGGCGCATGGCCTTGTGCGGATGCGGTTTCGGCCTGTTCCAGACTCCGAACAACAGCACGATCGTCGCCTCGGCACCGCGCCACCGCAGCGGCGGTGCGAGCGGCATGTTGGGCACGGCTCGCCTGCTCGGTCAGACCAGCGGTGCAGCGCTCGTCGCGCTGATGTTTCGCCTGGTCCCCGGACACAGTACGCACGTCTCCTTATTGGTCGGTTGCGGGATCGCCGTGAGTGCCGCAGCCGTAAGCCTGTTACGCATCGGACGCCCTACCGGACCGAAATTACAGCAAATGGATCAATAACAGCCGAAGTACACATCGACAAAAAAGTCAGGAATAGCGCCTCGGGTAGCGCAGCAGAATCGAGAGCAAAGCGAAAAAGCCCATCATGGCCGGGTAATAAAGGTATCGCATGATCTCGAGCGGCGAAAGCGCTGTCAGTCCCGCAGCAATGAGCAGTTGCGCGCCATAGGGAATCAGCCCCTGCACAAAACACGAAAAGGTATCGAGAATGCTGGCGCTTTTGCGCGGATCGACCCCGAAACGGACGGCAATATCGCGCGCAATGGGCCCCACCGTAATGATCGCTATCGTATTATTGGCCGTACAGCAATTCGCAATGCTCACCAGCGCGGCAATGCTCAATTCGGCCCCCCGTTTGCCCCGGACCCGGTTCGTCAGGCGTGTAATTACATAATCGATACCGCCGCCCAGGCGAATCAGTTCGAGCATTCCCCCCGCCAACAGCGTAATGATAATCAATTCCCCCATCCCGGTAATACCGCCGCCCATCGCACCGAGCCATCCGAACAGGCCGAAACCGCCGGTCAGCAGGCCGGCCACTCCGGTCGCGACCAACCCGATCACCAGCACAAACATCACATTCACACCGGCCAGGGCTGTGCCCAACACCACCAGATAAGGGAGAACCTTAACCCACTCGACCGGCTCCGTCTGCACGGGAATCTGCACCGACAGGCTTTCAAGCAGATAAATCGATGCGACAGCCACGGCCGCCGGGCCCACGATCATACTGTTAACCTTGAACTTGTCCCGCATGTCGCACTCCTGCGTGCGGGTCGCGGCAATCGTCGTGTCGGAGATAAACGACAGGTTATCGCCGAAAAAGGCGCCCCCCACCACAACAGCCACCATCAACGCGACATCCAACCCAGTCTGCTGCGCAATCCCCGCCGCCACCGGAACCAGTGCCACGATCGTCCCCACCGACGTCCCGATAGCCAGCGAAATAAAACAGGCGGCAATAAAGATTCCCGGCAGCAAAAGGCTGTCCGGCAGGATACGCAGTGTCAGGTTGACCGTCGCGTCAATGGCCCCCATCTCTTTGGCCGAGGCTGCGAACGCACCCGCCAGCACGAAGATCCAGATCATCAACATGATATTCTTATGCGCCGCACCAGCCGAGAACCGTTCCACCCGCTCGGACAGCTTCATGCCCCGGGTAATCAGCACGGCATAGACCGATGCCGCCAGGAATGCCACCGCAATAGGCACTTTGTAGAAATCCCCCGCCACCAGCGAGGTCACCAGATAGAGACACAGAAAAACCGCAAGCGGACTCAGTGCCCATAATCCTTTTGTCGTATTATTGGCCATATTGTTACCCTTGCAATGCCCGGGCTTCACTTTTTGTAGCCGACTGAAAATTCCCATTGCCGCAAAGATAGCGTCTTTCACATATTTTCATACACAGACAGGGTCCGACGTGCCGGCCCTGTCCTACGAAAAGACAAATCCTTTTCGGCACCCTTACATACGCACTTTACCGAACCTCCCGCGAAGCACAAAACGAATTGTCGTACCTTTCACGGCCGTTCCCCCCGAATACATCGAATCCCCGGCGCTGTGCGCCGGGGATTCTCCGTGGCAAATAAACGGTCGAAACGACCTGAAAAAATGAACCGTAGTCACTGCTGAAACGGGTATTGACCCAAACCACCACCACTTGATCGGTTCTCCGCTTCGGGAGCGACCACGGAATTCATTTAATTGCCTGCGGAGGCAGGTACCATCCGCAGTATAAGTTTGTGTTTTTACTGAGCAACGTCCGGCAGGTCGAACTTCAGGTTATCGAGGCACACAAATGAAGGTGTATTCATACCCCATTCACCGCTATCGCTCGATGACATACTGACAACGACTTTGTTGACCGTACCGAGCCCGGACAAGTCCACATTCGTCCAAGCCGAGCAAACAAAATTTTTACCGTTACGGTAGTCGGCCAGATAATAATCCACAGCATTGGTCTTGGTCCCCGCAGCGTTATAACCGGTGAATGTCACTTTAAACCAGTCGCCATCAGCAAATTCTTTTGCAAAATTGTCTCCTTCACGCACCGAGAGAAACGCATAAGTACCATTGCACACCGCCACACTGAGCATCTTTTTCTCAACACCGGCCCCAAAAGAGAAATAAGCATCATTCACCCCTGTAGTGATAGTTGTATAGTCAGCATAATAACATACGGCGAAATTGGTCGAGCCGGCTGCACCGCCATCACCATAAACGCTGAACTTATTGTTAAATCCAGCAGTTACCTTATCATGCAGTTTCGATACGGCAAAACCGGCAGACATATACTGGCCTTGCACATCATAGACGTTATTGAACGTAACGCCCTGTTCCGTATAGCTCGTATTATTGATATAACCCGCATCCGGCAGGGTTGCACTCTCGAAGGTGACGGTAGTCGAAGTATCCGGACCGTCGTTGTCTTTGTTACACGAAGCGAACGTCAGCGAACAGGCAGCCGCAAGCAGCCAAAGCAGTTTAAGATTTTTCATATCGTCAATAAAAATTGGTTAAGCCATCACGCGATTTTCCGGTGCATCCGGGCCCGGTGCACGTTCTTTCGACAATAAGATAGAGGGGGGAATGCTCCACCCCGCAGACGGGGCAAAGGTTCCACTGTTCTAACTCCCGAAAACAACAGCAACCGAGAAAAGGGGATCGGGTCGGTCTTCTGACTTATCGCCCGGAGGCGAATCACAGCAGCGGGTACTGTTCCTGGTTCTCACAGGATTCCCTTCTTGTCATGTTCCATCCATGACACCTGATCCGGGACAAAGGTAGAAAAAGATTCCGAAAACGCAACACTATTTTGCCGACCGGGTCAATATTCCCGTTTATCGGACTTTTCATCCCAAAGGACAAAGGCTTTACGAGCCTCTTCGGAAAGAATACGGCAGGAACGCAGTCGCCGTTGTGGGGGCGGAAGGGAGATTTCTTCATAAATAAACGAATCGTCGAAGCCGATCCGTCTGGCGTCCTCCTGATCATTCCCGTAGTACATTTTTCCGATCCGGGCCCAGTAGATCGCCCCGAGGCACATCGGGCACGGCTCGCACGACGTATAAATTTCACAGCCGCTCAGGTCGAACGTCCCCAACGCACGGGCCGCATTGCGGATCGCCGTCACCTCGGCATGCGCCGTGGGGTCGTTCAACCGGGTCACGCCGTTGGTTCCCGTAGCGATCACCCGACCGTCCCTGACGATCACCGCACCGAACGGACCGCCGCCGGACCGCACATTCTCTTCGGACAGTTCGATGGCCTGGCGCATAAAACCCAGCGCCTGCCCGGAAAGGCCGTTTTCGGAAGTATCACTCATAGGTCAATGGTATTTCGGACGATTACTTTCGACGTTTATCCGGCCCGGTCCCCAACACCTGAACACAACGAACCGAATCAAATAAAGGAGCCCGGCAAACGAATGCCTGAAAACCGGACAAACGAATTTTTACAAAGGTAAAAATCCCGAACGCTTTTCCCAAAAGAAACCGCCGAATGCGCCCCGTTCCCGTTCCGAAACCATACGTTCCGGCCGATATTGTAAAAGTCGGGTAAAATCCATAGCTTTACGCATCATTTAAAAGGCCGCCCTCCGCCGCCTTTCATCCGCCGATTATGAAATTACTCAAAGAGAGAATCCTGCAGGACGGGAAGTGTTTCGAAGGAGGTATCCTCAAAGTGGACAGCTTCATCAACCATCAGATGGATCCCACACTGATGAAAGCTATTGCCGTGGAATTCGTACGCCGTTTCGCTTCGGAACGGTTCAACAAAGTGATGACCATCGAAGCGAGCGGTATCGCACCGGCCATCATGGTCGGTTTCCTGCTGGACCTGCCCGTGATTTTCGCCAAAAAGAAAAAGCCCAAAACGATGGAACATATGCTTTCGGCGAGGGTCTTTTCCTTTACCAAGGAACGCGAATACGACATCTGCCTGAGCCGTGATTTCCTCACCCCCGGCGACCGCGTACTGTTCATCGACGATTTCCTGGCCAACGGCAACGCCGCACTGGGAGCGATAGAACTGATCGATCAGGCCGGGGCGCAGCTCGCCGGCATGGGATTCATTATCGAAAAGGCTTTCCAGCAGGGCGGCGGCATCCTGCGGGACAGAGGCATACACATCGAATCGCTGGCCATGATCGACTCGCTGGACAACTGCCGGATCCACATCCGGGATTAATCCGTACGCAATGGACACCCCGAACGCCCGCACTCCCTCCGTGCTTCTTTACGGCATCGAAGAACGCCCCCCGCTAAGGGAGGCTTTTTTCGCCGCCTTGCAACACCTGCTGGCGATTTTCATCGCTATCGTCACCCCCCCGCTGATCATCGCCGGAGCACTCGGGCTTGACCATGAAACGACCGGGTTCCTCGTCTCGATGGCCCTTTTCGCATCGGGATTATCCACTTTCATCCAATGCCGGCGGATCGGAGGCGTCGGTACCGGATTGCTGTGCATACAGGGTACGAGCTTTTCGTTCATCGGCCCGATCATCTCCACGGGCATGCTGGGCGGCCTGCCGTTGATCTTCGGCGTCTGCATCGCTGCCGCCCCCGTCGAAATGGTTATCAGCCGCCTGTTGCGTTACACCCAGAAAGTTATTACGCCGTTGGTCTCGGGTATTGTCGTCACACTCATCGGCATGAGCCTGATCAAAGTGGGCATCATCGCCTGCGGAGGCGGGACGGCCGCCCGTGAAGCGGGGACGTTCGGCAACCCCGGGTACCTCGGGCTGGCTGCGCTGGTGCTGGCATTGATCGTCCTGTTCAACCGCAGCCGCAACCGCTACCTGCGCATGAGCTCGATCTTCATCGGACTCGGAACCGGGTACCTCATCGCCTGGTGGGCCGGAATGATCGATTTTGCGTCGGTACAGCACTACGGCGGGATCAACCTGCCCGTTCCGTTCAAATACGGCCTGGCATTCGATTTGTCGTCCTTCATTGCCATTGCCCTGATTTTCGTCATCACGGCCATCGAAGCCTACGGCGATATCACGGCCAATTCGCTGATTTCAGGCGAACCGGTCAAAGGCGAGCGGTTCATCAAACGGGCTTCGGGCGGCATTCTGGCGGACGGGATGAATTCGATGCTGGCCGGTATATTCAATTCGTTCCCGAACTCGGTCTTCGCGCAAAACAACGGGATTATCCAGCTGACCGGTGTAGCGAGCCGCTATGTAGGCTATTACATCGCAGGCATGTTGATGATACTGGGCCTGTTCCCGGCCATAGGCCTGGTCTTTTCGCTGATTCCCGAACCCGTGCTGGGCGGCGCGACCCTGCTGATGTTCGGCACCGTCGCTGCGGCCGGCATCCAGATCATCGCCTCCCAACGCATCGGCCGCAAAGAGGTACTCGTCATAGCACTGAGCCTCTCGTTCGGGCTGAGCGTCGAACTGGTGCCGGAAGTCCTCGACAAAATGTCAATCACGGTACGCAATATTTTTTCTTCGGGTATCACCACGGGAGGCCTGACGGCTATCCTGTCGAACCTGCTGATCCGCATCAAGGAGACCTAACGCTATGAAAATATTCAAAACGATAAAAGCGAAATTCACCCGCGAAGGACACCACCCGCGACAGGGCGGCCTCGAAATCTTCAAGTATATCGGCCCGGGACTGCTCGTTACCGTGGGCTTCATCGATCCGGGCAACTGGGCGTCGAACCTAGCCGCAGGAGCCGACTACGGTTATGCCCTGCTGTGGATGGTCACGCTCTCGACGATCATGCTGATCGTCCTGCAGCATAATGTCGCGCACCTGGGAATCGCCACCGGACTCTGCCTGTCGGAGGCGACGACAGCCTATTTGCCCGCCAAAGCCTCGAAAGCGATTCTCGGCTCGGCCATGCTCGCTTCGATCTCCACATCGCTGGCCGAGATACTGGGCGGAGCGATCGCACTCCAAATGCTTTTCGGTGTACCGATGCGCATCGGGTCGCTGTTGGTGCTGACCTTCGTCCTGATCATGCTTTTCACGAACAGCTACCGGCTGATCGAAAAATGGATCATCGCTTTCGTGTCGATCATCGGACTCTCGTTCATCTACGAACTGTCGCTGGTAACGATCGACTGGCCGGCTGCCGCATACGCATGGGTCACCCCGTCTTTCCCCGAAGGATCGATGGTCATCATCATGAGCGTACTGGGCGCCGTCGTAATGCCGCACAACCTCTTCCTGCACTCGGAAATCATCCAGAGCCGCCAGTGGAACCTGAGCGACGAGAAAATGATAAAAAAACAGCTGCGATACGAATACGTCGATACGATCCTCTCGATGGTGATCGGCTGGGCCATCAACAGTGCGATGATCCTGCTGGCCGCCGCCACTTTTTTCGTATCGAAGACGCCCGTTACCGAACTCCAGCAGGCCGATTCGCTGCTGCGTCCGCTGCTGGGCAATAATGCCACGATCATATTCGCCGTCGCGCTGCTTTTCGCGGGTATCGCCTCGACGATCACCTCGGGCATGGCCGCCGGATCGATCTTTGCAGGCATGTTCAAGGAACCCTACGACATCAAGGATACCCACTCACGCACCGGCGTGGTGATCTCGCTGATCGTCGCATTCGTCATCATCATCGCCATTTCGAACCCGTTCAAAGGACTGATATACTCGCAGATGGCCCTCAGCATCCAGCTTCCGGTGACCGTATTCACACAAGTGTACCTCACGTCGTCCGAAAAGGTGATGGGCAAGTTCCGCAATTCGACCTACACGAAATACCTGCTCTATACGATCGGAGTCATCGTCACCGTGTTGAACCTGATGTTGCTCTGGAGCTGCCTGTAACACACGGCGCATCCTGAAAGCCCCGGTTTCTCTGCGGAACCGGGGCTTTCAAATGCATTACACCGTACGGATTTACAGTATCGAACCCTATCCGCCGGACTTGTCCCTACTATTTCACCGGAGTCAGCCGGGCGACAAATCCTCCGCCCACATTCAAACCGACAGAAAGTCCTCCTGCCCGCGTCGTCTCCGAAGTATGTTGTTTCAATGCCTGCTGCGAAGCAGGATCGTCACTGAACATATCGCAACGATACCCACCATCGCCCAGGAATGTCAAATCGACCGCAGCCTGTGCCCCTGCCGCCGAATTGCAGATCCCGGCAACGAACCAGACATCGCCTTTCCGGCGTGCAAACAAAGCCATTTGCCCGATCTCGCTGCCCGGAAGCACGATCGTCTCGTCCCAAACGGCCGGAATGGATTTAACCATATCGCAGGCAGGATTCGCGAGCAATTGTTCGGGATCCACGCCGTAACAGAGGAACGGGGAGGTAAAAATTACAGCCGTGGCGACCTGGTGGCACCAGGAAGTCTCACTCAACCGCTTCGGACTGAAGGTCACCGGGGTAAAGTCGGCCGGTCCGGCCAGATACCGGGTAAACGGCAGAATCGTATTGTGGGTAGCCCAGGGCCCGCGAATCTCCAAACCGCGAATTCCTTCGCGCGTCAACTCGTTGGGAAACGTCCGGTTCAGGCCCGTCGGTTTGTCCGCACCGTGAAAATCAACCATCAATTGGTATTTCGCAGCCTCTTTCAGCGCATCTTCATAGAACCGCACCACCTGTTGCGACTCGTCGTAGAAATAGTCGATCTTCACACCGGCGACACCCGTTTCCCTGCATTTTTTCAGGAATGCCTGCAAGCGTTCGGGGGTCTGGATTCCATCGACACCCCGGTCGTCGGGATAGGCTTTCCACACCCATATTTTAACACCCAGCGGGGCTGAGTAGTCGACCAGTTCCCGGATCATATCCCAGGAATCCCTGCCCTGACCTTCCCAGTTGCTCCAACCGGCGTCGACCAGGTTATACTCGAATCCTAGTTCACCCGCCCATTTCGAAAAACGCTTCATATTGTCGAAACTGACCGGCCCGTTATCGGCGAGCCAACTCCAAAGAGCCCGCCCGGGACGAACCCAATCGGCCCCGCAGCCATTCCCTTCACCGCATCCCCGAACCGACAACGGGAAAAGCCCGGGATCGGGTGCCGCCGAGACATCGCCGATAATCCCGCTGTTGACCAGCATGTTGAGGTCCCCGATCAGGACGATCCTCCACGGAGTCGTCAACTCGCCGTCCGCCCCGCATGCCAGGCGGGTTTCTCCGGCCAGTTTCGCCCGCAATGTGCGGCGGTTAGGAGTCACTTCCAGTCCCATACCGGCAAAATCGGTCAATCCCCCCTCGGTAATCGAAGCGTAAAGGCCCTGGGGTTGATATTTCACCGTCAGGGGCGGTCCGAACGTCAATCCAACCGGCAATGTGTCGACCAACCGTTCTACATTTTCATTCTCATAATAGCTCACGTTATCCTGTCCCCAGGTAATCACCCCCTGCGGCAATGTAAACGTAGTGCTGTCATTCAACACATACTCGCCCTCGCCCGGAGCGATCCGGTATCGGAACGCCACGCCGTCGTTGTACACCCGCACATCTACAAAGAAATCACGGGCCCCTGCAATCCGGAACCCGGTAGATGTATAATCCACCCGGGAACAATCATGAATCCCGCAAACCGGGAAAGAGTCCTGAACCCGACGGGTAGCGAGCCTTTCAATTTTAGAAACCGCCGACCCCAGCAGCGTACTGTCCACAGACCATTGCAGTACCGAGGAGTCCAGCACTACCGTCCCCTCTTCGGCGACCGTATAGCCCAAGTGTCCATCGGCTACATACACCTGCATCGCAACAGTTCCGTCCGGGGAAACAACCCGCTGATCCTTCCCGCCGGGCTGCCCGCACGAAATCAAAAACACGCCCCACAGCAGGGCGTAACACATCACTCGTTTTTTCATTAGGGTAATAGATTATCCGTGTATACTCCGTTGAGTATAAAGATAATCAAAATACGACAGAAAATACAGGTTTTTCACCCACGCTTATTCCACATCCCCCTGATCGATCATATTGTTCAGAAGCGCGTAAACGGTCAGACCCGAAACGGACTTGATGCCGGTTTTACGGGCGATATTTTTACGGTGGGATATGACCGTATGGATCGAGATGTTATAACGATCGGCAATCTCCTTATTGGTCATGCCGCGTGCCACGGCAACCAGAATTTCGTTCTCCCGGTCGGAAAGTTCGTAGTTTTCAGGAATGCCGGCATGTTCATCGCGGCTTTCGATCGCCTTGCGCAGTTTGCGGACGATTTGCGCGGGTTCATCGTAAAGATGAACCGAACCGTCGTACTGCCGAAGTGCTTCATCGTCGATCAGTCCGGTCAACACAGCCACGAGCACAGCTTCGTGCAGGCAGGGAATTACCCCGCGCACGGATGTCCGTTTCTGGTAATCGAACAGGCAGGGATCGACTAGCACTGCATCGGGTGAAAGCAACGTCAGCCGCTCGGTACAATGTCCCAGGTCAGGCAGTGTGTCGATCACCTCGAACTCCGGATACCGCGACAAAATCTCCCGGATTCCGCGCGCCACGATGGCCGAAGGCTCAATCAACAGAATACGGTGTCGGACGGTCTCAGCCATGGTTTTCCTCCAGTTGCATCACGTAAGGTACGAGCACTTTATCTTCGATGAGCGCATGGCGTCCCAGATCGTCCTCAAGCAGAAAAACGTTAAACAGCGTGCGGTTGAGCTCTTCGGCGGGAACTTCGCCCGGCAGGTACTTGATCAGGATATTTTTCAGGTCTTCGAGCTTATCTTCGATATTGCTGTGGTTCTCTTCGAACTGCTCGATACTGTAACCTTCGGTATGGACTCCGTGTATCAATCCGCGGATATAGGGGAATACCGTCTGCTCCTCATATTCGAAATGGGCCTCCACCTCATTGCGGTAATCGTTGAAAAAACGGTCGAGAATACGGGCCGACGAAGTCCCGGGCCCCTCTTCCAGCGACGAAAGGTTCTCCCTGATCTCGGGAATGCGTTGCTCGAGATAGTATTTGTGCGAGTTCTGCAAGAAAAGCACAATATCTTCAACATCTATCCCTTTAAACATCGCCGTATCGGGCAAAAAATCGTCGAACGTACTGATGTTGCAAACGAGCAGGAACAACTCCATCGAGACGCCCTGCGCACGGCACACCTCGGCGACGCTTTTGTCGCCGAAACCGAGGTGGATTCCGAATCGCGGCAACACCCGCAGCAAACGGTAATTGGCCTGTATCAGGTCGGACATCTTCATACCTCCTGAAAAAAGGAGCTGTTTCATAAGGCTCGGTTTTCTGCAAATATCAGATAAATTATCGGAACCGCCAATCGCGGCACCTCTCGGCCCCAATCTTTTCATCGCTTCATTAATCGTCTGTCAGGAGTAAACAGAATACCGTTTATCGGCAACCCGGCAACATCTCCAGGAATTACGTTTTCGCTACTTTACCTTACAAAGGTAATATACATCATCCGAATCGACCATCCCCAAAAATAGGGATTCGCAGGGAAGCTTTTCATCATTTGTCGGGATTGCGGACGCCGGTCAAATACCTCACCTTTGCATCCGTAAGCCAATAACCATAAAACGGGCGATGCCCCTGCTTTGCTTCCGGTACGGCAGGGGTATCGTTGTTAAACAGATTTACCCTCTCAAGCCGATAATTTCAAACCCGATAAAACAGATTCCATGAAAAGAAACTACATGGCCGCCGTAGCGCTGCTGGCGATCGTAAGCTGCACAGCCGTCAGTTGCGGCTCCGGCACATCGAAACAAGGTCAAAGCGCCCCAGCCGCCCACGCGACCGCAAACAGTACCGTCCTCGAAGTAGACAGCCTGCTGAAAAACGCCGAAACGCTCGTCGGTCAACCCGTCGTTGTCGAAGGCGTCTGCACGCATATCTGCCAGCACGGCGGAGGCAAAATTTTCCTGATGGGCAGCGACGACACGCAGACGATCCGTATCGACGCGGGAGAAAAAGTGGGTAAATTCACGCCCGAAACGGTCAACAGCCTCGTCCGCATCAACGGTACGCTCAACGAAGAGCGGATCGACGAAGCTTTCCTGTCCCAGTGGGAAGAACAGGCAAAAGCACAGGCAGCGGCACAGCATGGCACTGCCGGATCATCCTGCGAAAGCGACCAGAAGGCCCGCGGCGAAACCCCGGTCAACAGCGTCGAAGAGCGAATCTCGAATTTCCGCAAGCGCATCGCCGAGCGCCAGGCCAAAGAGGGCAAGAACTACCTGTCGTTCTATTCGGTTACGGCCGACAGTTATGAAATCCTTTAAGCGATGCGATCCGGAAAATTCGGTTCCTTTTTTCGCAGGTGGAGCCGTACCGTCCACCGCGAGTTATCTTTCTTCTTCGGCGGAGTGGTGCTGATTTACGCGATATCGGGCTTCCTGCTCAACCACAAGCGCGACTTCAACGCCGAATACGACATCACCCGCAAAGAGTTCCGCGTCGAGAGTATGCCGCAATCCCGCACGGGATGGAACAAAGCTTATGTACTCTCGCTGCTCGGACCGCTGAACGAGACGGATAACTATACAAAACACTACTTCCCGTCGGCTTCGCAGGTAAAAGTTTTCCTCAAAGGCGGATCGTCGTTGGTAATCGATACCGGAAGCGGAGAAGCACTGTACGAATCGGTACGCAAACGTCCGTTGTGGAGCGGGCTCAACCGCCTGCATTACAATCCCGGACGTTGGTGGACCACCTTTTCCGACATCTTCGCCTTCTCGCTGATCCTCATTACGCTCACCGGGCTGGTGATGCTCAAGGGGCCTAAAGGTTTTTGGGGCCGCGGCGGTATCGAATTTCTGGCGGGTATACTGATCCCCATCGCATTCCTGGTTTTCATGTAACGATGTTCATACCTGAATAAAGTTGGTTGTATGTATTAGTTAGTTTAGTTCAATTCTTTTTCTTTCAGTTTCAAGTATCACTCAGTTTCAAATGCGGCAGCGGCCGCAGAGGCGGGCCTTTCGGGACCCGCCTTTTTGTACCTGTATTCCGGCAAATTATTCCGACAAACGGAGTCAGTCCTATTTCAGGATACAGATAAAATCCGGTTCCTGTGCATGAAATCAATACAAGCCCCTAGGGTACGAATCCTGTTCCCCTGTCAACAAGACAAACAAAACAAACCTCTCCTACCGTCTATAAATTGCCTCCCTGCAGCGGATTTACACAATTATAGATGCACACGCCATATAGACTGCATACGCCCGATCATGCAAAAAGGGAACCCCAACGGGACTCCCTTTTGCATATAAATATACCGGGTAAAGACACCCTGATCGGCTCAGGCAGGTTACTTGTCACCGGCGAATCACCATCAACGGGACGAACAGGAAGAGTCCCAGCAGGACTATCCCGGCGGCAGGCAGCCATGCGCGACGCAAGTGACGTCGCCGCACAATCAGGTAGACAACCGCCAACAGCACATTCAGCAACAGCGCGCAGGCAGAGAATCTACCCAGGCGCGGATAAACGTACTGATCGTCATAGGACGTAAAGCTCAGATCGAACGGGAACAGCCATTCGGCAACGCGCTGCCTCACTCCTTCCGCAGCGGGATAGGTCAACGTATCGCAAAGCGAGTAATCATCGGCGTCGACGGCATAATACCGGGTTCCTTCCTCACCGGAGATACTCACCGTCCAGTTGAACAGGTCGGCAACGATCATGATGTTTTCACTGCGCGGATCGAAATGTCCGACCGGCAACTGTTTCAGTTCATAGCCCGGATTGGTCAGCACATAAAAGTTATGCGCCTCGTCCGAAAGAAAAGCATAGCTCCGGCGGTTCGAAAACTCGGTAATGAAAATATCGGCGATCCGGACGCTGTCCGGCAAATCGACCCGGCGCACATACGGACGTCCCCGCAATTGCTTGAAGTGATACAGGCCGCCTTTCCCGTCCAGCAACATATACCCCTCGTCATACTCTTTACGCGTGGTCGGGTTACCCGACACGCAGGCGGCCGGAAATTCGAATCCTTTGGCCTGGAGCGCACGGGTGAAAAGGTCGCTTTTCCGGTCATTGACCCGATTGGTCGCCATATCGATAAACTCAATGCGGTCATGGATGCGGAACACATCGGGAGGCATCTGCAATTCGACGCGGCCCGACATGGCTTCGAGCAGCGGATAGAGCTCCGGCTTCACTTTGTTGATATCCGACGGAGAGTTGCGGAAATAAAAACTCTGCATCGAAACCGTTTGCGGAGTAAGCGCCACGCCGCGCAACGTATCGGGCTGACGGCCGTCGGAGAGCAACTGCCGATAGTAAAACAACGGCAGGATGCTGTCGAATTCCCGGTCCGTATAGGTCTTGCCGGACGCATCGTGCCGCACGATCTCGCCATCGTTGAAATCAATCGACGCGAAACTCTCCGTCACGCAACTGTATAGGGTAAAAGGCGTCCTGTCCGGACGGACGGTCAGGAACCGGTAGGTCCACGGCAACAGCCACGCCAACAGTACCACAGCGGTAAAGAAGAGAATTATCTTGCTTAAACGTATCATAAATTCAATGGGTTAAAATCTTTTCAACAAAAGCAGCCGTTTCAAAGCCCGGCAGCACCGGTACCGGATCAGTCCTGGCATCCCTCCTTGAAACGGGACACCGAAAGTTGGGGCAGCAGCATCGCCGCCGCCGTATACACCACGAGCCAGGGCAAAAAGCAATTGTACGCTTCCGGCACAGAGGAAAGGAAAAAGATCCGCACTACGCCCACCGCAATCAGCAGGTCGATAATCCTGCGGCGCCAGGTCGGTTCGAGGCAAATCCACGCCGCAAAGAGATAGCCCGTAATGCCGCACAGGTACCACGGCAACGATGTGAGCAGGATACGCGCTACCAGCTCGGGAGCCAGAATGCTTTGCAAATAGGCCCACAACGTCAGATAGTTCAACACGAAGATAATCCCGAGCTGTACGAGACCGGCTGCGAGCATCAAGCCGATCATGCTCCGTTGCGGATAAGGCAGGTGCAGCGTCAATTTCAGCCGCTTCTGCTGGATTTCGGGCACAAACTGCACCAGGGCGAGCAATACCCCTATCGCCAGCGGCACATAGGTCAGCAATTCGATAAAGACCGTCTCGCGCGAAAGTAGTATTTCCCACAGGTGTTCCACTCCTTTGAAGCCGATCACCCGCTGCAACTGCAGCAACGCATAGATCACGAAAACGGAAGAGACGATCAGGGCCAGCCAGAAATAACGGTGCGTCTTGATCCACTCCTTATAAAAGATCGCTTTTTTCATATTTTTCTACGGTTTCTAGTTGTTTGAGGTGAACCTCAGTATTTGCCGGTCAGCCCGATAAAGGCATCCTCCAGGTTCATTTTTTCGGACTTCAGATCGCTGTAAGCGATACCGCTCCGGGTCAGCCATCCGCCCACATAAGCTTCGTCTGCGAACGAATAAGTCTCGCCGCTGCCGCGGATAACCGCGCTGTGATACAGTTTCCCGTCCACGGGAAGCGTTTCGGGCGCACCGGCTTCGAGCCGGAACGTATAACGGCGAAACGTATCGAGCAGCTGCTGCACCGGTTGCTGGATCAGGATGCTCCCGTAATCCATGATGATGCAGTCGTCGATCAGCCGTTCCATATCCTGGATGATGTGCGAAGTGAGGAAAATGGTTTTGGCTTCGGCTTTGGCGTACTCCCTCAGGTATTCGATAAAGAGCCGGCGGTAACCGGGATCGAGTCCCATCGAGAAGTCGTCCAACACTAACAATTCGGCGTTCTGTGCCAGGATCAGTCCGAGGGCTACCTGCGAACGCTGGCCGCACGACATCCGGGCAATACGCTGTTTTGGAGCGATCTTCAACTTGCGGATCAGTTCGTAATAAGCTTCCCGGTTCCAGGCCGGATAGAAAGCCGAATAGTAACGTTCGATCTCCTCGACGGTCATGAATGCATACTGCACGTGTCCTTCGATCAGCAAAGCGATACGCCGCCGCGTCAGCGGGTCCATACGCTGTATATCCTCGCCGAAGATCAGGCACTCGCCCGAACGCGGCTGCAAATAACCGCTCAGGATGTTGATCGTCGTGGTCTTGCCTGTACCGTTTTTACCCAGCAGCCCCAGGATCCGGCCCCGAGGAACGCTGAAACTCAGGTTCTCGTAGATCATCCGGCTACCGTAATAGTGCGTCAGGTTGCGGCACTCAATGATATTTTCTTCCATGTCAGATTGTGTGATTTGTATTAAAATGCGACGCCGAAAACGATCCGGGCATAGTCAGAACGGTTGCCGTCGGCGAAACTGCCGTGCTGCCAATCGCCCTGTACGTACAGGGCCATCGATGCCCGGGGAAAATCGTAATTCCAGCGAAACGAAGCGCCGTAAAGGGTCATATCGGCGCTCAAATGGCCGAAATTCCGCTGCATCATCTGCCCGATCGAACCGTCCATGTCCAGTCCGTCCAATTTAAGCTCCGCAGTCCGGTTCGCCAGATAATCGGCCGACACCGACAGGTGCAATACCGAGCGACGCAGCCGTTTTTCGACGGTCAACCCGCCGCCGCAGCCGACCTTTCCGAACTGCATTTTGCGCGACGGGCTCAGGTAAGTGGCCTCGAAGTCGTAATAACGTCCCCTCGGCTCCGCATAAAACGACCAGCCGCGCATCTCCTCGAAGCCCCACAGCGCCGACAGCACCAGGTCGGTCCGGTTGTTACGGTACTGCTCTACCGCACCCAATTTCGGATAATTCTGGCTGCCAGAAGCGTCCCCGTAGATATATTCTGTTCCTAACCGTTTCGCATAATTGCCGGACAGTTTTATACCCCAGTGATGGATTCCGCTCTGTCCCTGCCATCCCAGCGCAGCGTCCAGTTCCCTTTCCGTCAACCGCGTCAACGGAAGCTCCTGATAATCATGAAGAATTCGACGTACTGCCCAGTCGAAATATTGTATCGAAACAAATACGCCGTTCCTATCCCGCGGAAACAACTCCACCCCGGCCCCATAAGACCTGCCGCTAAAATTAACGGAACTGCCGTCTTTCCCCGTCGAGAACCGTGTACTGTACATACCCAATCCGAGCATCTGATATATTTTGGGACCGCCCAACGGAGCTAAAAAACTCATTTCGCTCTTTTGCCGGTAAACGCGTAAATGAACCGAAGCGCCCAAACTGTAACGGCCCCCCAACGAAAGAGTCGCCCCGGTAGCAAGATTCAGGTCAGAAACTACGTTGCGCGGACGTGGATCGCGTTTGCGGTATTCGATCTCGGCACGGTAATCGGCATAAATGCCCCATGCTATACGCCCGAATTCACGCGCGAAACCACCCGAAAACGTATAGCGTTCCGAAAGCAGGTTACCCCCGACCGAATCGGCCCAGACATATGGGTATAGCAGTTCGAAGTCGGCATTTTCGTTCCATTCCGTATGCATTGTCCGTCCAACGCGGTATCCGGCCCCTCCCCAGAGCGTATTACGATCGCGGCGGATATACGAGTCCGCATCGAATGCGGCATACCGGTTGCCGCGTCCCTGCTGCATCACCACTGCATCGTCCTCCTGACTATAAGTGCCTGAAAGCCCTATCGTCGTCAGCGACGAATGGTAACGATAAACCTGTGCGGCCGGATTGCTGTACACTTCATGCCTAAAATGCCCCGCAGGAGAAAGACGCTCGCCGAGGCCAACGACCACGGACGAGCTGTCTTTCTGTACTCCCTGCGCGGACATTCCTGCACAAAGGCTTAACAATGCTAATGTGCAACGAAAAGTCATCTTCGGGTCTATCAATATTTTTTATTGCAACATAGAAGGTGTCGTGTGCGGAGTAAAGTCCTGGGTAGAATTGTTCGTATCCTGCAATTTACCATTGGAACCTGTTTTCCGGACAACAGCCGTGTTATACCGATTTTTATCGCTGTTATTCTCTGCGCACCACGTCCAACCGGCATCGAGAGACGGATCAATTACCAACCACTGGAATTCGTCACGCGGCGCACAACCGACGGCATCGACAATCCATGCGTTGGGCACTTTATACGTTTCAGTGGTCATCTCCCTCGAGAAATCGCCGAACGTGAACGTGTATGTAGCCGTATATTTATTATTCAGCAGAAAATCCTCTTTCGTACCCTGCATTCTCGCAATTGCGACAGTCATACTCCCTCTATTATGAAAATCACTTACAGTCAACGAGTTGGAATACCACTTATCAAGATTCGGCACAGTCGGACCATCGGTATCGGGGTAGATGGTTCCGGCCGCATCGTCATCGAAAAATTCGAAGTCAGCCTTGCTCAGGTCGAACGAACGGGAATTATATTCCCTGTGGTCGATACCCATCATGGCAATCACCAACTCCTCGCCCGGCTGCACCGGAACATCCTTGCCCGTACCCGGAATCATAAACACCCATGAAACGGAGAAGAAATCTTTCATGATGTCCGGAGTGTAATCATACTTGAGCACCGGAGAAAACTCCGATTCCATGATTGCCAAGCTGTCGGCATAGAGAATCTGGTCGGAATTATTGCGAATTTTGATATAATGGTCATCGTTATACCAGTCGCCTTCCACATCTGTCAATGTCCCGGTAAAGAAGATTTCGGAAATCACAAAACCCTCAGACGGCGTATAGAAATTCGTTTGCGATTCCGGTACCGTTGCACTTTCACCGGCAATGGCTACAGATTCCCGAAGCGCCCGGAAACCGGAAGTAACTTTGCTTCCATCGTCCGCCGTATAAGTCAGCGTACCCTCGACACTAATTTTGTAAAGGCCTTCCGGCACAGTCGCCGAAACGGTCAAGACAGTCGCTTTGGTAGCCGAAGTAACTGCACCTTTATACGTCGTACTGGTATTGATATTGGTAAACAGGGCCGTAACGTCCGAAACGGTACCGTCACTCGCCGTCTCAGGCAGTGTGAGTGTCCAACTCACCACACTTTCCGGAATACCGGGTTCGTCGTCTTTACAGGAAGTCAGGATCAACGCTGCGGAAACCAATAGCAGCGCTCCGAAAATTCTGGTCATTTTTTTCATAATTCGTTGTTTATTTATGGGTTTATAATCGATTATTTACAGGCATTGCCTCGTTTTCAACAGCCTTACAGGTTAAAATTGATCTCCATGCCGAAATAGGGCATTGGGGTTGTTTGACGGACAAGAACCCCGTTGGAACCTCTGTATTCGTGCCAGTAAGAGTACAGTTGGTTGACGAAAAAAGCTAGTTCAATACGCTCTTTATAAAATTCTTTGGTCACTTTCAGGTTTACCCCGACATTGAAAGGTTCCATAATCCTCACGTAAAAATTTGATTCGGGATAGGTAATGATCAGCCATTGAAGGTACATATCGTTTTGCGCCTCTTCCACATTAAAGGGGTGCCTCACTCCGTTCAGGTCGACATATTCATCGGGAATCCCGGTCTGACGCAAAGCCTGCTGCCGGTATAGCCACATGCATTCAATCGCGGCGGAAAAACCGAGTTTAAGCCGGGGCAAATAGGTATCGAACAGGAAACGGGTATTAAAAGAACGTCTCGTATAGCCCTTTGGATCATTGTAATACCCCAGATAAGGCAATGCCTGGCCGCCAAGATTGACCGAAGGCCTGTACCAATAAGGCTGGCTTTCGCTGTATAGGGTGCGAAACCAAGCTCCATCGATGGTTATGCGCGTACGCAATGCCGGGATACGCTTACTGGTAAACGAATACTCAACACCTTCCTTAAAAATGCGCGTCCCGTTCGCGTAAACGCCATATGTTCCAAAAGCCGTTATATCCTTAAAAGGAAGATTCTCGAGCTGCGGCGGAGCGGTCAGTGCGCCGGGATCAATTCCTGAGGCATCATACTGGCGGTAATTCATAATCTGGTATTGCGACATGTTCCGAAATCCCGTTGTCAGGTTCTCCCGGAAATAAGTCACGGTAAACCTGTTTTCCCCATAAGAGATATCCCCGCGTATCTCCCATTTAAAATTGCGTGCTGCCTGCAAATCGTAATTGGTCGGATCGACCACGTAAGTTTTCAGGTTCAACCGCCTGTAAGCGGGATTTGAGTGGTAATAGTTCAATTGCTGCCAGTCGTAATAAATCAGGTCCGGATACAGGTAAGTCAGCGATGGAGTCATCGTGTGCCAGCCTGCCCCACCGCCAATCTCGAATTGCAACGGCCGGTCCGCCACCATCAGCCGGGGAAACGACCAGCGCAGATTGACGCGTGGATCGAAAAAGAATTTGCCGTGCAGGGCATAGCTGTCCGCAAGATTCAACATGGTCGAAGCACGCAATCCGGCCTGCACCTCGAGTTTGTGGCGGACAATGGGGATAATGCTGCGGTCCTCGACAAAAAGGGAAAAATCGTGCCCGGCCGGAATATCATAATAAGGCCGCGGCCGCGTAGACATTCCGGGAGAAAGAGGATAAAGCGGATCGTAAATCTGTCCGCGGCCGTAATTTTTGTTCATCTGCCAGTCGACTCCCACCAGCATATTGTGCTGCGCGCGCGCTCCGTGAGTACCGAAACGTGCGGCCAATTTGGAGAAGGTCGTAAACGGCAAACTTTCCGATCCTCCGGTCGCTATATACTGCGAGGTCAACCATGTTCCGTCATGCACCCCTTCCTCTGTCGTGAGCGGAGGCGTAGGCCTCACACCTGAAAGAGAGATGTATCGTGTCCGATCTATCACATCCTTTTGCAGACTGACCGATGTATTCAGTTCCAACGAACGGGAAAAACTCCCTTTATTGCTGGTCCACATCAGGTTATTGGTCAGAGCATACCGGTTATAACTCGATTTATAGGTATCCACGTCATGATAATTGACATCCGGATCGAGTTTCATGTTATCGAATGATCCTCCGTAATCCAGATTGACCGCATAAGTCAACACTCCTGATCCGCATTCCCATTTTTTGGAAAGCCGGGCCGACATGTTGAAACGTTTGTAGTTTTCCAATGGAGTCCGGGGATCGATCTTCGAATCCAAAAAATCTATGCCGACATTAAGCGTCAATTTGCGTTTTTCCCACTCAAAACCTTTACCTACATAAATCAGTTTACCGTATGAATCAGCTTTAAAGCGGGCGTTGAGCTTATTGCCTCCTTTGCGGCGTTCGATCTTAATCAAACCGCTTGTCAGATCACCGTATTCGACTGAAGGAATACCGCGGACTACCTCAACATGCTCGATCTCATCGGTCGGAATAGTCCGCATATCCACTCCTCTGCCGGTCGTATTCCGATTTTCAACATACTTGTTGTCACCTCCCGCGAGATACGACATATTGGCTTTAGTATTGATCGGTACACCGTCCATCAGGAACGAAGTGCCCAGCGACGAGATATCATAATCGGTACTGCTTCCATCCGTCTGGATTCCAGATCCCGCCTCCCTCAGGCGGATCAGGTTGGCAGCACCCATATTGGGAACCGTCGAACGTTCGCCCGGCAGCAACGATACCAGATCGGCAAAGCTCGACGGCTGCAGGTGCTCCATGGCCTGACGGTCGATCTTGGACGAGCTGGTCATCCCCCTGGACTCGGAAGCCGTCACCACCACCTCATCCAGATTTACGGCATCGGGTTCAAGGAGAGCCAGCCACGTAAAACTATCGTCCACAGGGATAACCTGCGTATAAGGTTTGTACCCTAAGAAAGTAACCCGTAATTTATAGCGTCCTGCCGCGACACGCTCGAACCGGCAAATACCCTGGTCGTCGCAGCTTCCCGACAGTATCCGCCCGTCGGATTCGCATGTAAGCAACACGGCGGCGAATCCGACGGGCAAATCCGTCTGGTGATTTTGTGCCTGTATGGCAACCGTATACAAACCCGCCCGGGATTCCTGCTGTTGTCCCCGAACCGGGAAGACCAACAGCATCATACAGTATAACAGGGTCAGTATCCGAACGCTTTTCAACACTTTTTCCGATTTTGCACGGGGCAAAAGTACGGGATGCCGTCAGGTGCCGAAATCCCCAAATATGGCTAATTCGGAGCCCGAGTATCCCCATAGGTGAGGATGCTCCGTTTTACAGCACTGTCATTCAATTCAATCCATTTTATATAACACTATCCGACATTCAATGATTCGCCAATAGCAGGCACCATGTGTCGGAACACCGATATAGGGTCCTGCATACCGCGCCTGAACTATACTCCTCCTGCCCCCCATCCTCATTTTCAGCTATAAAACGACTCAAAATCCCTATTTTTGAGGACGGATGGTTTCCGCCAATCGCTATAATTTTGGGGCGTAAAATATAAAATGGAGAAAACATACGTGCTCCACAGCCAAATCCCCAACTATTATCACACGATGAAATACCTCTACCATTACCTTTTTCTTACAACCAGCTTAATTTTGCTGGGCAGCTGCACCAAGGACACCCTTCCCGGCACGGACACGACAACGCCTCCTTCCCTCGAAACCGATACGGGAGCAGAGGCTTTCGAAGGATGGATCCGGGTCAAATTCAAATCCGGCAACGATGAAATCGCCCCCGTTGTGACCAAAAGCGGCGCGCTCTCCACAGGTCTGGCTTCTGTCGACAATGCCGCACTGGCACTCGGAGCCAGGCAGATGAAAAGGGTCTTCCCACCCGCCGGACGCTTCGAGGAGCGTACCCGCAAGGAAGGGCTGCACCTGTGGTACGACCTCTATTTCGACGAGAGTATTCCCGTAAGCAAGGCCGTCTCGGATTTTCGGCAATTGCCGGAAGTGGCGGTCGCCGAACCGATCTATAAGGCCAGTCTGATCCACCCCTCGGCTCCCGTCGCGGTTTCGGAAACAACGACGATATCCAGAGCCTCGCAAAACGCGCCTTATAACGATCCCCTGCTATCGAACCAGTGGCATTACGACAACGACGGCACCCTTCCCGATGCGCTTGCGGGAGCCGATATCAACCTGTTCCGGGCCTGGGAAATTACACAGGGTTCCCCGGAGGTTATCGTAGCCGTCGTGGACGGAGGCGTGGATTATGCCCACGAAGACTTGCAGGGCAATGTGGTCAATCCGGCGGAGCTGAACGGACAGCCCGGTATAGACGACGACGGAAACGGCTACATCGACGATTTTTACGGCTGGAATTTCATCGAAGACAACAACCAAATCGAGGTGGACAACCACGGTACCCATGTGGCCGGTACGATAGCTGCCGAAAACAACAACGGCATCGGAGTCTGCGGTGTGGCCGGCGGGCACGGCAACCATACCGGCACGCGAATCATCAGCTGCCAGATTTTCGGCACCCGGAACGGACAGGAGGTTTCGGGCAATTCGGCCCCGGCGATCAAATACGCCGCAGATGCCGGAGCGGTTATCTGCCAGAACAGCTGGGGTTATACCAACGCCACGAGCATGCCCCGCTCGGACCAGGAGGCGATCGAATACTTCATCAAATACGCCGGGACCGACGAAAACGGGAACCAGACCGGCCCGATGAAGGGCGGCATCGTGATTTTCGCGGCAGGCAACGAAGACCTCGACTACAAGACCTATCCGGCCTGTTACGAAAACGTCCTTTCGGTGGCGGCCATCGCCCCTGACTTCACCAAAAGCTGGTACTCCAACTATGCAGACTGGGTCGATATAGCGGCCCCGGGCGGCACTTATACCAGCGGCGGCAAGTATGCCACCGAATGCGCCGTTTACAGTACCATTACGAACAACAAATACGGTTACCTGCAGGGAACGTCGATGGCTTGCCCGCATGTATCGGGGATAGCCGCGCTAATCGTTTCGAAATTCGCTGCTCCCGGTTTCACCCCCGATCAGGTATGGGCGCATCTGACCAAACGCACCAGGGCGATCGGGCTCTACAACCCGTCTTATTTGAACAAACTCGGATCGGGGCTGGCCGATGCATACATGGCCCTGGCCGAAGACCAGGGAATAGCCCCGGAGAAAGTAGCCCGCCTCGAATGCAGCCAAACAGCCGGGGCTATGGCCGTTACCTGGCCCGTATCGGCCGATGAGGACGATGGTACGGCGGATCACTACCTGCTCTATTGGAATACCGTTCCGCTGGAAAACTTTGACCCCGATAATCCGCCCGCAGGTACCCAATCGGCCTCTGTTCCCGGGACGCGGAACCTGCAACCCGGAGAATCGATGTCGCATACCCTGACCGGAATTGCAGGAGAGACCCGCTATTACGTAGCGATCATTGCTTCCGACGCATGGGGCAACCGCTCGGCCGCAACGACGACTTCAGTCGTCACACCGGTCAACGAACCGCCCGTCATCACGCGAGAAAGCGGAGACGGGATCATTGCGGTCGGATACAACCAGACCCGAAGCGTCACTTTCCGGTTATCCGATCCGGAAGGATACGGTTGCACGTACACGCTGGACGATCCTTCGGGCAGTTCCACGTCGAAAGAGGAGAACGGACGCGTACGCATCACGATCACCAATTACAAACGTCCCCCCGGCACCTATACGATGCGGCTGACCGCTACGGACCTGGGGGGAGCCGTTACCACACTCGACATTCCGTTAACGCTGGAAGCCAACCAACCCCCGCAGCTCACCGCTCCGCTGGAGAATGTCTATTTCAGTTCTTTACAGGAGGTGCAAACCCTCTATTTTTCATCGAATTTTTCCGATGAACGGGGTGCCGCTGCCATTACATACACGCTCGATTATGACGACCAGGCGCTCTATATCACCCCGCAAAACAGAGGTTTCAAAATCGCTCCGCTGAGGTACGGACCTGCCGAAGTGACTGTCACGGCACGCGACGAAGAGGGACTCACGAGCACCGCCTCATTTCAGGTTATGTCCCGCGACTATACCCGCGAAGTGGATCTCTATCCGAATCCCGTACAGGATAAACTCTCGATCCGCATGGGTAAGGAGGTTTCGGGTGAGATTCGCATACGGGCCGTCGCTCCCTCCGGACAGATCGTCTGGGACGGACAGGCCGCCATTTCGCCGTTCGCGCCCGCTTCGGTCGACCTTTCCGCACTGAGCGGCGGCAGCTATACGCTTTGGATCGAATACCAGGGCTCCAAAATTTCCCGGAATATCATCAAATTGTAACCTGACAAAACAGACCCGACGACAATGACCCGATCGATCTTCATACCCGGTATCACCTTATTGACGACTCTCTTGTGTACACTACCCGCACCGGCCCAAACAGGCAGCGGTTCGTTCCTGGAAATCGTTCCCGACGCACCGAGCGCCGGTATGGGCGGAACCGGAACGGCTTTACCGGCAAACGCCTTTTCTGTTTTCCACAATCCGGCCCAAACTCCGCTGACGGAGAAACAGGGGGAAGTAGGCTACAACATCGCCCCCTGGCTGCGCGACCTGGGGACAGGTCGAATCCAGCATACAGTCGGGGGATTTTACCGCCTCGGTGACAAGCAGGCCCTTTCGGCCGGTGTCCGGCTGCTGACCCTGCCGTCGAGCGACCTGACCGATGATTACGGGAACCTGCTCCGTACCACGCATCCGTACGATCTCTCCGTAAACGTCGGCTATTCCCGCACGGTAGCCCGCAATCTGGCCGTAGGGGCAACGGTCGGGTATATCCGTTCGTCGCTTGGTGAAAACCTCTCGGCAAACGGAGTAGCATTCGATGCAGGCGCCTATTACCGGCACGCGATCAGGGGATTGGGTGGCGAATCGAATTGGGCGCTGGGGCTCACCCTCGACAATATGGGAACGGCTCTCGATTACGGCGGCGGGAGTGCCCCGCTCCCGTGGAAACTACAACTCGGCGCAGCGGCCACTCTGGAGTTCTCCCCCCGGCACAGGCTTGAAGCGACGGCCGAAGGAGGTTACCGCTTCCGGCCTTCCGGCAACCGGAGTTTAAGCGGAGGCGTGGGTGCCGGTTATACCTTCGCCCGGCTGGCCACGGTACGGGCCGGTTATCATTTCGGCGACCAGGAGAAGGGAGACCCCCGGTACACGTCCTTCGGATGCGGTATCCATTTCTATCATTTCCATCTGGATGCCGCCTATTGGCTCAGCGGCACCGACTCCCCGGTACGCAACACCTGGATGCTGTCGCTGCGGATTGACCTGGGGCGGCGAAGCCGGCCGTAATCCCGGTCGCAATACCGATCCCGACGCTCCTACTTGGCGGCACTGATCCAGGTGCGACAGAACGATTCTGGCGGCATATTTGCAGGTTAGCGGTGATTACACACCGGCCGCCCCATGAAAAACGCTTTTACCCAAGAGGTCAACCAACTGCTCGTCAAACTCGGACTGCATCCCAATGCGGCCGACCTGCTCGACCGCCTCGTAATCATCGTGATTATCCTGCTGATAGCCTGGCTGGCGGATCTGTTCTGCCGCTTCGTGATCGTGGGAGGGATCGGGCACATTATCAAACATACCAAAGCCAAATGGGACGACGTTTTGCTGCATCCCCAGGTACTGCGCAAACTCACCTATCTAATACCGGTACTGATCGTTTACATGCTGCTGCCGCTGGCCCTTTCGGACAAGGCCGAAATCCTCGGCTGGCTCCGCAAGCTCTGCATCATTTACGGCATCGTCGTCGTACTGGTTTTCATCAACATTTTCCTGAAGGTACTTTTCGGCATCTTCCGCAACCAGGAAGCTTTCCGCGACAAACCGCTCAAAGGACTGGTACAGATCATGCAGGTAGGACTGGTCTGTATCGGCATTATCCTGACCATAAGCACCCTGCTCAACATATCGCCGCTGCACCTGCTGGCCGGACTGGGGGCTTCGGCCGCCATCCTGATGCTGATTTTCAAAGATTCGATACTCGGTTTCGTATCCGGCATCCAATTATCCATCAATGACATGCTCCGGGCCGGAGACTGGATCAGCATGCCCAAATACGACGTCGACGGCACCGTCCTCGACGTCTCGCTGACCACCGTCAAGATCGAGAACTTCGACAACACGGTGACCACCATCCCGCCCTACACGCTCACCAGCGATTCGTTCAAAAACTGGCGGGCCATGTCCGAATCGGGCGGACGGAGGGTGATGCGCTCGGTAAACATCGACATCAACAGCGTCCGTTTCTGCACGCCCGAAATGCTGGAAAAATACAAACGCTTCGCGCTGGTACGCGATTACATCGAACAGGAGGAAAACAAGCTGGAGACGCAACGAGCCAAGCTGAACCTCGATCCCGCAACGACATTCGACACACTGCGGCAAAGCAATATCGGCATTTTCCGGGCTTACCTGAACCTCTATCTCAAAAACCTAAAAGTGGTCAACCACGACCTCACCTGCATGGTGCGGCAATTGCAACCCACCGAAACAGGTATCCCGATACAACTCTATTTCTTCTCAAATATCAAGGAGTGGGTCGCTTACGAAGGGGTACAGGCCGACGTATTCGACCATGTAATGAGCGTTATCCGCGAATTCGACCTCTATATCTACCAAGGCTTTTCGGGGCAGGACCTGCAACAATCCATCTCCGGCACAGGTTTCGCAACCGCCCCCGCCCCGTCCCGGAGTAGCGCACCGTCATCCGCTCAGGCGACGGTCACCCCGGCCGATTCTTCCGGAACTTCACCCGCCGAGATATCCCGACCTGCGCCGCCGGAAACGAAATCTCCCTCCTCGTCCGATCCATCTCCCGCACGGACTTAAAACCGGAATAAAATCGTATCTTTGGATAGTGTTAACCCAAAATCCAAAACATATGAACCGACTATTCCCTCCCGTGACCTTACTGGCATTCTGCCTGTGTACCGGCGCTACCGCACAAACGGCAGCAAAGACATCCGCAACACCCTCTCCGAAAACAGCTCCGGCCGTGGTCACTCCCGCCCCCGGCGACGTGCTGATCCCGGCACCGTCCGATGCCCAGGTACTGTTCGACGGCAAAGACCTCGCGCAATGGTGCCGCAAGGACGGTTCGCCCGCGGCATGGACCGTCGAGAACGGCGATATGGTCGTCAAGGCCAAAAGCGGAAATATCCAGACCAAACGCAATTTCGGGGATTGCCAGCTCCATATCGAATGGTGTACGCCCGAAAACGTATCGGACACCGGCCAATTGCGCAGCAACAGCGGAGTTTTCCTGCAAAGCCTTTATGAAGTGCAGATCCTGGACAGCTACCTCAACGACACGTACTGGAACGGACAGGCCGGCAGCATCTACAAGCAATACGCGCCGCTGGTCAACGCAACCAAAGCGCCGGGCCAGTGGAACGTCTACGACATTATCTATACCGCCCCGCGTTTCAACGCCGACGGTTCGCTGCTGTCGGCCGCCCGGATCACCGTCCTGCAAAACGGCGTTCTGGTCCAGAACAACACCACGATCAAAGGCACGACTTTCCTCGAACATCCCGCCTACACCGCACACGGCGATGCTCCGATCATGCTGCAGGACCACGGCAATGCCGTCCGCTTCCGCAACATCTGGATCCGGGAACTGTAGCCCCCGGACAGGGATAAACGTTCCGCGAACGCGTATAATCCAGACCATCACACCCGGCAGGCACCTATGTAATTTTTCACCCCGTTAACCTTCAAACCCGATTTCCGATGAATATCAGGCCGATTGTTTTTTATCTTTTTCTCCTGACCCTGAACCTCACTTTCCCCTGTCTTTCGCAAGCCCAAACCATCGGCGACTACGATGTGGTGTGGCGCTCTCCCTCCTCCGATGCTTCGGGGGCCATGCCGCTGGGCAACGGCGAACTGGGAATCAACCTGTGGGTGGAACCTTCAGGCGACCTGCTGTTCTACCTCTCCCGGACCGATTCGTGGAGTGAAACGGGCCGCCTGCTGAAATTGGGTAAAGTCCGGGTCAGCCTGTCGCCCAATCCGTTTGCAGCGGGTTCCGCTTTCACTCAACGGCTCAACCTCCAACAGGGAACGATCGAAATCACCGGCGAACAGGGAAAAGAGCGGACGAAACTCACGGTCTTTGCCGATCCCGGCGCGCCGGTATTGCACCTGCTCTGCACATCGAGCCGCCCGGTAAATGTCACGGCCACTTCGGAACCGTGGCGCACCGCGCCGTACGACATTCCCAAAGAGGACAGCCTGCTGGGGATCAACTCTGCATGGCCGCGCACAGGTACCTACGATTACACACAGACGGTAGAATCAGCCGACCAGACCCTGTCCGATCCCGATGCCGTGGTGTGGTACCACCGCAACGAACACTCGACCTATCCGCTGACGCTCGACCTGATGGAACTGCATTCGCTCGCGTCCCGGTTCGACGATCCGCTGCTGCACCGAACTTTCGGGGTGCGGATGAGCGGCGCGGGATTCGTCAAGCGATCGCCGCTGGAGATCGCCACCGTCCGGTCTGTCAAGCATTTCGACCTGCGGCTGGCAACCTGTACCGCACAAACACCCGATATCGCGACCTGGGAACAGCAGCTCCGGGCAACCGAGCGGAGTGCGGCAAACGGCAGGAAGGCTCTCGCAGCCAATCGGCAATGGTGGAAAAATTTCTGGGACAAAAGCTTCATCTTCGTCGAAACGCCGGACATAGACACGGGGTTCCGCATCACACAATCCTATTTGCTGCAAAGCTGGATGTCGGCCTGCGGCGGCCGGGGAGCCTATCCGATCAAATTCAACGGGGGTATCTTTACGGTCGACCCGGTCTTTACCGACGCGAAAATCAGGGCGAATGCCGATCACCGCAACTGGGGCGGCGACTACTGGTGGCAGAATACCCGGCTGATGTACTACCCGATGCTCGCCTCGGGCGATTTTGAAATGATGCTGCCGCTGTTCAGATTCTATCAGGACCGCCTGGCCTCTTTCCGCACGATTGCAAGCGAATATATGGATGCCGAGGGTGCGGTAATCCCTGAAACGTCGTCGATCTTCGGCCTCTACCGTCCCGGCGACTACGGCTGGGACCGAACCGGACGGCAGAAAGGCGACATCCGGAACATGTATGTCCGCCATGCCTGGAACGGCAGTCTGGAATTGGTATCGATGATGCTCGATTACTACGACTATACGGGCGATACGGCATTCGTCCGGACACGACTGGTTCCGGTAGCCACCGAAGTGCTGCGCTACTTCGACACCAAATTCCCCAAAGATGCCGACGGCACGATCCGCATCACGCCGACCCAGGCGCTCGAAACCTACTGGTACGACATGGTCAACGACCTGCCCTGCGTAGCCGGACTGCACGCCGTGCTGCCCCGGCTGCTGGCGCTGCCGCACGGAACGGCCGCCCTTCCGGAGCAGGCCCGCTGGAACCGGATGCAACGGCAACTGCCGCCGATGCCCGTTGAAATACGCGACGGACAAAAGCGATTCGCCCCGGCCGAACAGTACGACCCGAAAAAGAACAATACGGAAGTACCGGAGCTTTACGGCGTCTTCCCGTTCGACCTATGCAATTTCACCACGCCCGACGCACAAATCGGAATCGACACCTACAACGCCCGTACCGAACGCGGTTTCTACGGTTGGCGGCAGGACGGCCAGATGGCCGCCCTGCTCGGGCTGACCGAGCAAGCCGCCGAATGCCTCGCGCACAAGACCGAGAATTCGCACCCGAATCACCGTTTCCCGGCCTACTGGGGGCCCAATTTCGACTGGACTCCGGACCAGAACCACGGAGGCAACCTGCTCACCACCCTGCAAACTATGGTCCTGCAAAGCCACGGCAACAGCGTCTACCTGCTGCCAGCATTTCCCAAACGCTGGAACGTACGTTTCAGGTTGCACACACGGGGAAGAGGCATCGCAGAAGGCTCCTACCGCAACGGAAAATGGGAAACGGAACCGGCACTGAAAGGTGCATCCGGTTACACGTTGAAAAGCGCCCCAGGTTTCGAACGGGCGCGTGAAATCGAATGAAATATCCGACGACGATCCTCAGCCTGTGATTTTCTGTCCCCGATGAACCTTCCGTTCACCGACCGACGCGGAATCGCCAACACGATCGAAGCATCTCTCAACTGCCGGTACCGGGTTAAACCTCATGTTATAGATTTACTATATATTAACCCCTATAGAGGTTCCGGTTCGATTCAGCGGATCCCCCGCCGGTTCAATGCACGGGCATAGGCCTGCGCATTGCGATTGTGTTCGGCCAGCGTCCGAGCAAAGGCATGCGCGCCGGACAGGTCGTCTTTCGCACAGAAATAGAGGTAATCGTGGTTCTCGAAATCGACAACGCCGTCCAACGCATCGATCGACGGCATACAGATCGGACCGGGCGGTAACCCGGGATATTTGTAGGTATTGTACGGAGAATCGACCTCGAGATGGCGGTTCAGCACCCGCCGGAGCGCAAAATCTCCTACCGCGTATTTTACCGTCGGATCGGCCTGCAGCGGCATACCCCGCTTCAAGCGGTTGACATAAACCCCGGCCACGCGCGGCATTTCATTCTTGCGCTTGGTCTCCTCATAAACAATGGAAGCGAGGATATACGCCTGCTGCCGCGTCAAGCCGCTGCGCGAAAGCTTCGCATCGCGCGATGTCCAGAATTTGTCGGACTCCTGCCGCATGCGTTGCAGGAATGTATCGGGAGAGGTATTCCAGAAGAATTCGTACGTATTGGGAATACAGAGCGTCAGGATCGTCTGTGGCGTAAGGCCGTATACCCGGGCAAGCGAATCGGAGGTCAGCGCCGCGAGCCATGCGGCGGAATCGGGTTCGAGCTTACGCGCGAGAATGCCGGCCAACCGGTCGGGTGTCCGGATGTTGTTGAACGTCACACGTACCGGAACTTGCCACCCAAGACGCAGCATACGGACCGTACGCACGTAGCTCATCCCCTCTTTGAGCTCGTACCGCCCCGCCTTCAGTGCCGTATCAAGCCCGTGACGGCGTGCCATACGGGCAAAAGCCGTTTCGTTGCGCAATACCTCGTGACGGCGCAAAGAGTCCATCAGCTGGGTAAAACTCGCGCCGGTCGGAACATAAACCACACCGCTGCGCTCCACCGCGGTCGCCCAGTAATAGCGGCCCAGCGAAAGCCCCGCTGCCCCCAGCACGGTTACGATAAGTATTAGGCTGCCGAGCAGCACCCACCCTTTGCGGTTCAATCTCTTTTTCATCCGTTTGTCCGTTTGTTTTTTCGTTCGGGCAACCGTTCTCCAACGCGCTGCAAAAGCCCGGCCCGGATCGGAAAATTCCGTCCACTTCCCGGTTACAGGATATGACCGCCGGAATATTACCGGGCCGTTTCCGCTGCAAATGTAGGAAAAAAGAGGATTACGACGGGAAATTGTTTGGCGAATGGGATAAAATTGCCTACTTTTGTACCGGGTAAGTCTTATACGACCAGCTCCTGCTGAATCCCCCAGGGTCGGAAGACAGCAAGGGTAGGCGGTTGTAGCGGTGCGATATAAGTAGCTTACCCATTTTTTATTTCGGCAATTTGCGGTAACTTAGGGCCGTTTAACCCTGACTCCATGCTGATCAGAATTTATCCGGAAAATCCCAACGAGAAGGCGATAGCCCAAGTGGTGGATATCCTGCGCCGCGACGGTGTGATCGTCTATCCGACCGACAGCGTCTATGCTTTCGGCTGCTCGCTGCACAGTACCCGCGCGATCGAGCGCATCCGCACGCTGACCGGCAAGCAGGGCGACGATTTTTCGATCATCTGCCACGATCTGAGCGGCATCGCCGCTTATGCGCGTGTAGACACGCCCACGTTCAAGCTGATGAAACGGAATCTTCCGGGTCCCTTTACCTTCCTGCTCAGTGCGTCGAACAAAGTCCCCGACAAATTCCTCGACCGCAAAAAGACGGTCGGCGTCCGGATCCCTGCGAACGGCATCCCGCTGGCCATCGTCGAGGCATTGGGCAATCCGTTGGTGACCGCCTCTGTCAAAACCCCCGGTCCCGAAACCGAATACACGACCGATCCCTCGCTGATTTACGAACGCTACGGCGACCGCGTCGACATGGTGGTCGACGGAGGCTACGGCAACGCCGAGCCGAGCACGATCGTCGATTGCACGGGCGATGAGCCCGAGATCATACGCGAAGGGATCGGCGAACTGATATAACAAACGACATCATGACACCGAACCATACTCAAAATTCTGTCCCGGTCGATCCGAACCGCAAAAAGCTGGTCTGGAAAGAGGCCGCTACGGGCGGGCTGTACCTCGGCCTGGCACTGGTCGCCGTGATGGTGATCAGCTACCTCGGGCGCATGGACGCCACCCTCTCCTGGGTGCCGGGCCTGCTGAATTTCGCCGCACTGGTGCTCTTCATCCTTTTCTACGCGCGCAAAGTCTCCCACTATTACGCTTCGACGGGATTTTACTATCCGCAAAGCCTGGCGTTCATCCTCAAGATGATGCTCTTCGCCGGGGTCCTGGCGGGCGTCGGACAGTTCATCCTGCAAAATTACGTCGATCCCGGTTACTACACCTCCGTAATCGAAACGACGCTTAAGGAGAGCGGCTTTAAAGAGGAGGACATCAACCTGACGATGGAAACCGGCGTAATGAGAAATCCTATCGTCATGGCACTGAGCGGCGCAATCAGCATGCTGCTTTACGGCGGCATGATCGGGCTCGTCGTATCGGCATTCGTCAAACGGCCGCCGGCAGCTCCCGCACCCAAGCAGGAACCGGACCCGTCCGATTCAAATCCTGGTAATTCCACTTCCCATGGCAACGACTAATCCCGACATCTCCGTAGTAGTCCCGCTGTACAACGAGCAGGAGTCGCTTCCCGAACTGCTCGCGTGGATCCGGCGTGTGATGGAAGCCAACAGCTACTCGTTCGAGGTGATTTTCATCGACGACGGCAGCAGTGACAATTCGTGGAACATCGTCCGTTCGCTGCGGCGCAACGATCCGAACGTCCGGGGAATCCGTTTCCGCCGCAATTACGGCAAATCGGCCGCGCTCTATTGCGGATTCGAAGCCGCACGGGGGAACGTGGTCATCACGATGGACGCAGACCTGCAGGACTCGCCCGACGAAATTCCAGAGCTCTACCGCATGATCACGCTCGAGCGCTACGACCTGGTGAGCGGTTGGAAAAAGCAGCGCCACGATCCGCTGGGCAAAACCCTGCCGAGCAAATTCTTCAACTTCTGTGCTCGCACCGCTTCGGGTATCCGCCTGCACGACTTCAACTGCGGCCTGAAAGCCTACCGCAATAAAGTGGTCAAAAGCATCGAAGTTTACGGCGAAATGCACCGGTTTATTCCGCTGCTGGCCAAAAGCGCCGGTTTCCGGCAAATCGGGGAGAAGGTCGTCCAGCACCGCGCACGCAAGTACGGGGTGTCGAAGTTCGGCTGGGAACGCATGATCAAAGGGTACCTGGATCTGGTAACGGTCATGTTCATGTCGAAATTCGGCAAAAGCCCGATGTACTTTTTCGGAGGGCTGGGTACCCTGATGTTCCTCGTGGGCGGGAGTACGGCTATCGCACTGATCGCCGACAAACTTTACAAACAGGCCCATGCGCTGCCGATCCGGGGCGTAACCGACCAACCGCTGTTTTTCATCGCGATTACCGCCGTGATCATCGGCGTACAATTATTCCTCGCCGGATTTCTGGGCGAACTGATCGGACGAAACTCTGGCGAACGGAACCGTTACCTGATCGACGAAAGGATCGAGGCGGGAGAGAGTCAAGACGCCGATACGGAAACCCCGACTACGGCGCCATCCGAACGCAAAAAGTCCGGCAGCAAAAACATGGTGCCACCTCCCGGCAGTAACGATATACCATCCCCCGCACAGACAGAGCGGGACTTGTTTTCGATCTAAAAACACTAACCCATTTCCACTTAACCGGTTTTCACCATGATCCAACGAGTCCAGACCTTATACCTGCTGATCGCCGCCATCTTCACGGGTATTTTGTTATTCATGCCGATGGCCTCCTTCTGCGGCGTAGTTTTGGCAGGCGACCTTACAGCGTGGCAGATCGAATTGACCGATGCCGCCGGCAATACGCTGATTCAACCGATTCACCTTCTCGGAATCCTGTTACTTTGTGCCGCGCTACTACCATTAATCACGATCTTTCTCTTCCGGAAACGCAAATTGCAAATGCGGCTATGCCTGATCGAAGTCTGTTTATTGATCGCTTCGTTCGGCGCTTTCGCTTACTACTACACGCAGCAGAACAACGACGAAATGGAAAAAACGGTTTCACCGCTGCTGTTCCTGTTGATCGTAGCCATCGCCTCTGTGCTGATGGCACGCTGGCGTATCGCCAAGGACGAAGCGCTCGTCCGCTCGCTGGACCGCATCCGCTAAACGTTCCGCCCGAAGATTCAAAGATTAGAGATTTCCCGAATTTACCGCATACAACAGGGGCTGTGCAAAATGCACAGCCCCTGTTGTATGCCAACGATACCGGACGGAGAAACCTGCCAAAGAAAAGGACAAAACAGGAACCATCCACTGGCCAGCACAAACTCCTCCGGCAACGCATTACCGGAAATCGATCACTTCGACCCCTTTGTGTTTGTTTTTATCGAATGTAAAGGCGGCAGCCTGCGCCGGAACATTCGGCGTAATCTTCCGGATCGTAATGCGGGCGGCATCCGAATCCTCCATATTATAGACCACTCCCAACGGCAACTTCGTTACAGGATCGAGCTGCAAAAGGATCGAAGCATATCCGGATCCGGACTGTTTCGGGGTCAGCCGCACCACCTCGGCATTTTTACCGCCGACAATAGCCGTTCCCTGATAAACGTGGTTGAAATCCTGATCATAAAGCCGGAAAAAACGGGCCGGATTCGACAAAATGTTATTGTCCGAAGGGTCGGGCGTCTCGATGACCACTTCGTTATCGCGCGAATTATAGGTCTGGCGCACTTTGCCGTCGAAAAAGACCTCAGCCCCGTTCACGCTCACATAATAACGATTCCCGCTCACGACGATCCTCCCCGGCATGTCGCCGAACTCCTGGTCCATCCTCACCGTAAACTGCACCTCATAGCTGTTATAACCGTTCATCCGGGTAGTCAGCGCATCGAGCAGGGTTTTGGACTTGGCATCGGCATAGGCCGCACCGCAGGCCAGCGATCCGGCCAACAACAGGCAAAGGAATCGGTATAACTTCAAATACGGCTTCATCTCCGGTGCTTTTAATCGTTCATATGCGCGAGCAGATGCTCCAGCGACATGACGTCCTGAATCAACACCTCACGCGGTTTGCTCCCTTCGGCACGGCCCACGACACCCGCCATCTCCAACTGGTCCATGATGCGTCCCGCCCGGTTATAGCCGATCGAGAAACGGCGCTGGATCGACGAAGTGGAACCCTGCTGGTTCTGCACGACGAAGTGGGCTACCTCATCGAACATCGCATCGAGCTGCGAAAGGTCGTTCGCCCTATTGCCGCCCGCCGAACCGCCGTTATCCGCCGAATCGGGATTGTATTCGGGCAGTTCGTAAGCACCGAGATACCCGCGTTGGTTGCTGATGAATTCGGTAATCCGTTCAATTTCCGGCGTATCGACGAATGCACACTGCACACGCGTCAGGTCGTTGCCTGTCGAGACGAGCATGTCCCCGCGGCCGATCAACTGATTCGCTCCCGGCTGGTCGATAATCGTCCGCGAGTCGATCATCGAGGTGACGCGGAAAGCGATACGCGCCGGGAAGTTCGCTTTGATTACGCCCGTGATGATATTCGTCGTCGGGCGCTGCGTGGCGATCACCAAATGGATGCCCACCGCACGGGCCAGCTGCGCGATACGCGCGATCGGCGTTTCGACTTCACGGCCGGCGGTCATGATCAGGTCGGCAAACTCGTCGATCACGACGATAATATAGGGTAGAAACCGGTGTCCCTTCTGCGGGTTGAGCTTGCGGTGCCTGAATTTGTCGTTGTACTCCTTCACATGGCGCACTTCGGCCTTACGCAGCAGGTCGTAGCGGGCGTCCATTTCGATACAGAGCGAATTGAGCGTATAGATCACCTTGTGCGTATCGGTGATGATCGCATCGTCCTCACCCGGCAACTTGGCCAAAAAATGGCGTTCGAGCTTGCCGTACAACGTCAGCTCGACCTTCTTCGGGTCCACCAACACGAGTTTCAGTTCCGAAGGATGTTTCTTGTACAGGAGCGAAGTAATGATCGCGTTGAGGCCGACCGATTTACCCTGCCCCGTAGCACCGGCCACCAGCAGGTGCGGCATCTTGGCCAGGTCGATTACGAATGTCTCGTCCTGAATCGTCTTACCCAGTACGACGGGGATATCGTAGGTCGACTCCTGGAATTTCGCCGATTTAATGACCGAAAACATCGAAACCACCTTCTTGTCCTTATTCGGCACCTCGATACCGATCGTACCCTTGCCGGGAATCGGCGCAATGATACGGATACCGAGAGCGGAAAGACTCAGCGCGATATCGTCCTCCAGGTTCTTGATCTTAGAGATCCGCACGCCGGGCGCCGGGACGATCTCGTACAGGGTAACGGTCGGGCCGATCGTCGCCTTCACCTTGTCGATCTTGATACCGAAATTCTCCAGCGTCTCCTTGATCCGGTTCTTATTCTCAACGATCTCTTCACTGGTCACGCTCACCTCCACCGTATGGTCCTCGAGCAGTTCGAGCGGCGGCCGTTGGTACGACGACAGGTCGAGCGTCGGGTCGTACAGCGCATTCTCGATCTCCTCCTCCGACAAAATCTTATCTCCCGGCAGGCGGTCGACGGTCATATCGGCCGAACTCTCGATCGCGGTATCCTGCGGCACCGCCGCGACAAAGTCGGCTCCGCCCGCAGACGGCACATTTCCGGACGCCACTCCGGACGGACTGTCCGCCGTTTCCGCAAACGGAGGAACAGGATCGGCCTTGAACGGATTATCGGTTCCGTCATTTCGCCTGACGGGATAATCGCCGGGCATCGCACCCGCCGCCGGGGCATCCGGCCAGCCTCCTGCAGACACACCTGCCGGCTGTTCCGGCTCTCCGTCTCCGGCAGCGTATTGGATGGTGAAACCGTTTTCATCCACTTTTTCGAATGCTCCGGAGCTTCCGTCCGCCGCAGTGACAGACATGCCCGATCCCGAAATTTGAGCGTCACTGCCCGTCCCGAAAATCCCGGTCAACCCGGGCGCCGATGCATCCGAATTTTCAACCGGCAGGCCGGTAATCTCGAATCCGTTCTCATCCACCCTCGTAACCGGCTGTAAAGGCTGCACGTTAGAATCAGACTCTTCAACGGGCTTAATGATCACAAAACCGTCTTCATCGGTCTGTTCGGCCACACGCGGTACCTGATCGTAAAAATCTTCGCCGACCGTGTTCGGCACCGACGCCCCCGGAATAATCACCGAAAAGCCTTCTTCGTCGGTAATCACGCCCGGTTGGCCCCCGGACGGTGCCAAAGGCGAACCGGGGCAAGACGCAGATGCCCCGGCACTCTCTCCTTCTCCTGTTTGTTTCGTTTCGTTTTTGCCGGCAGAAACATCCGCTCCGACAACATTGTCAAACGATTCATCACCCTCTTTGCGCGAGTCGTGCGGCAATAAATCCGCAGCGGTCGAAGTAATCACTTCACCGAGCTTCTTACTGTTGTCGACCATCCCTTTGCCAAGGCGGTTGATCACGCCGATCGTATTGCGGTTGATATAGACGGCATAAATTACGAAAGCCAATGCCAGCAGCAGTCCGGTGCCCAGTACGCCGATGAGCGAATTAAGCCATCGGGCGACATAGATCCCCTGCGCACCACCGAGCCCGGTTCCGAAAACGCCCCATGCATCTCCGAAAATATAGCCGAGCGCGAGCGACCCGAGAATCATCAGCACCAGCATAAGCCGCACCGACTTGCGCAGCAGCATCGGACGGTAACGCATAATCCGCAGGGAAAGGACGATCAGCACGATCGGGATGCAAATCCCGAAGAGGCCGAACCATTCGCCGACGATATAATTCGCCGTTACCGCACCCAACTTGCCACCCCAATTGCTCACCGGATCCTGCGTCGCATCGAACACCTGCCCGAACCTGGCGACAGCCTGGTCTTTGCTCCAATAGATGAAATAGGAGACGACGGATACCAGTATGAACAAGGCCACGGCCAGCAATGCAAAACCGTACGACCACCGCTGGGTGTCGCTCAGTCCCTGTTGCCGGGGTTGTCTCCCCTCCGCCGCTGCGGGCTTCTTTTTTGCCGCTGTCGCCATATATTCGGTAAAAAACTAAAAGATATTTTTCGATAAATTTATGAAATACCACGCCTGCATCCGCCCATTCCGCTGTCCCGGCAAACCGTTATCCGAAGAGGTCCGCAGGTCAAGATCCATTCGTCGGAGCCCTACGAGCCCCTCAGTCGAGATCCAATGTTTTGGCCCGCTCGCTCTTGGCGATCAACCGGGAGAGGTACTCCTCGTCCGCACTGGTCATAAAACTGTACTCGGGCTCGTGATCCTCCGCGGCCGCCAACGAGAACTCCTCCAACAGCACCTCTACGCGCCGTTCGATAGCAGGTGCGGGATTGACCAGCCGCACGTCGCGGTCTCCGATCACGCGCCGCATCGCACCGGAGAGAAACGGATAATGCGTACAACCCAATACAATCCGGTCCACCCCCTGTTCGAGCATCGGCCCGAGCAGTTTCGATACGGTTTCGAACGCCTCGGGAGTATCCTCGCGATCGCTTTCGACCAACTCGACGAACCCTTCGCCCACCTGCTCGATCATCCGCGCCCGGTCCGCATATTTGCGGGAAGTCTCGCGGAAAAGCCTGCCTTTGAGCGAAGCGGCCGTGGCCAGAATCCCGACCACACCGCTACGAGAAGTGAGCACCGCCGGTTTAACGGCCGGTTCGAGCCCCACGAACGGCACGTCGTAAGTGGTGCGCAAGTGGTCGATAGCCGCTGCGGTCGCGGTATTGCACGCAATCACGACCATCTTCACTCCCGCCGACAACATGCGCCGCACGGCATAGTCGGAATATTCGACTATTCGTTCACGGGGCTGGTTCCCGTAAGGACAATTTTTGCCGTCTCCGTAATAGAGCAGCGATTCGTGCGGCAATCTGCGGTACAGCTCGCTCCACACGCTCAATCCTCCCTGGCCCGAATCAAAAACGCCTATCGGTGCATTGTTCATGCTATTTGTTCCTCCTCTGCTCAATCCATTTGCGGGCATTGACGAACGCCTCGATCCACGGGCTCACCTCATCAGCGGCCCGCTCTTCTGGATAATAGGCCCAGTTCCACGGACGCAGCGAACGTTCGATATGGGGCATCATCGCCAGGTGGCGTCCGTCGGCCGAGACGATCGCAGCGGCGGCATAGTCGCTCCCGTTGGGATTGCCCGGATACTGGTCGTAAGCGTATTTCAGCGGAATGCGGTAACGCTCCTCCTCGTACGGCAAGCGGAATTTACCCTCGCCGTGCGCCACCCAGATACCCAGGCGGCTACCGGCCATGGAATCGAACAACACCGAACCCGTCGGTTGCACCTCGACATTCACGAAGCACGATTCGAATTTGTGCGAATCGTTGTGCAGCATGCGGGGTTTCTGCTCATGGTCGGGCGTGATCAGCCCCAGTTCCGCCATCAGCTGGCAACCGTTGCAAACACCCAGCGAAAGCGTATCTTCTCGCGCATAGAAACGGTCGAGCGCCTCCTTGGCCCGTTCGTTATAGAGGAATGCGCCGGCCCAGCCCTTAGCCGAATTCAGTACGTCCGAGTTGGCAAAACCGCCGACAAAAACGATCATATTGACATCCTCCAACGTCTCGCGGCCGCTGATCAGGTCTGTCATGTGCACATCCTTGACATCCATTCCGGCCAGGTGCATACACCACGCCATCTCGCGCTCGCTGTTCGAGCCCTGTTCGCGGATCACCGCGGCTTTGATGCCGCTCGGCGTACGGCGGCTCGCCTCGAGCCCCCACTGCGACAGTTTGCCGGTGAACGTCTCCGGGAATTTATAGCTGAGTTCCTGATTTTTGTAATTCGCAAAACGCTCCGAGGCCTTCTGCACTCCGCTCTGGCGGCGATCCAGCAGGTAAGAGGTCTTGAACCACGTATCCCGCAACTGATCGATCAGCAGCGAGAACTCGACCCCGGCATTGGTCACCGTGAAGCGGCGCTCCTGGTTCACATCGCCGATCACATAGGCGTCGATCCCGTCGAACTTGAGGTTTTCGCACACCTCCGATCCGTTCTCCACCTGCAGCACTACGGCCGGTTTTTCGCTGAAAAGCACCTTGATCAGGTCTTTTTCGGCCAGCGCCGCAAGGCTCAGGTCCATACCGCTCCGGTTGTCGGCGAAGGTCATCTCCAGCAGTGCGGTAATCAGGCCGCCCGCCGACACGTCGTGCCCGGAGAGCACTTTTCCCTCTTCGACCAACTGCTGTACGGCACCGAACGCCCGGGTAAAGTAGTCGGCCGAAGTGACCGTCGGGACATCCATGCCCACGCTGCCAACCACCTGGGCGAAACTGCTGCCGCCCAAACGGAACCCGTCGCGGCTCATATCCACGTAAATCATCTGGCTGCGGCGGTGCTTGAGCGCGGGAGAGACCACTTTCTTCACATCCGACACTTCGCCCACGGAGGTAATGATCACCGTACCCGGAGCGTACACCTGTTCGCCGTCCTTGTATTTCTGCGTCATCGAGAGCGAATCCTTGCCGGTGGGAATGTTGATCCCCAAAGCCAGCGCATAGTCGCTCGCCGCCTGCACAGCCGTATAGAGACGCGCATCCTCGCCTTCGTTCTTGCAGGGCCACATCCAGTTGGCGCTGAGCGATACCGACGGCAGTCCGCCGTCGATCGGAGCGAAGACGATATTCGTCAGCGCCTCGGTGATCGCGAGCACCGATCCCTTACCGGGGTCTGCCAGTGCGGCGACCGGAGCATGCCCGAGCGCCGTAGCGATACCGCGCTGCCCCTGGTAATCGAGCGCCACGACGGCACAGTCATTCAGCGGCAATTGGACGCTGCCAGCCGTTTGCTGCTTCGCCACGCGGCCCGTCACCGAACGGTCGACCTTGTTGGTCAGCCAGTCCTTGGCGGCCACCGCTTCGAGCTGCAACACATTTTCGATGTAATGTACCAGTTTTCCGGCATCGTACTGCGGTTCTGCATAGCTCTCCCGTACGGTACGGTCGTTCAGCACCGTGCGCGGCGCCTTGCCGAACATATCCTCCAGTTTCAGGTCGATCGGCTTATCGCCCGTTTTGTTGTTGACAAAAGTAAACTGCATGTCGCCCGTCGCCTCGCCGATCACATAGAACGGCGAACGTTCACGCTCGGCAATGCGGCGCAATTTGTCGATATTCTCCTCTTTGACGACGAATCCCATGCGCTCCTGCGACTCGTTGCCGACGATCTCCTTCGCGCTGAGGGTAGGATCGCCGATAGGCAGGTTCTCCATGTCGATCCGCCCGCCGGTCGCCTCGACCAGCTCGCTGAGACAGTTCAGGTGACCGCCCGCACCGTGGTCGTGAATCGAAATAATCGGGTTTTCAGTCTCCTCCGAAGCGGCCCGGATCGCATTGTAGGCTCGTTTCTGCATTTCGGGGTTCGAACGCTGCACGGCATTCAGTTCGATCGCACCGGCATACTCGCCCGTGGCCACCGACGAAACGGCACCGCCGCCCATGCCGATGCGGTAGTTGTCACCGCCCAGCAACACCACTTTGTCGCCCGGCTGCGGTTCGTCCTTGATACTGTCCTGCTTACGGCCATAACCGACACCGCCAGCCTGCATGATCACCTTGTCGAAGCCGAACTTCTTCCCGTTTTCGAAATGCTCGAACGTCTGCACACTACCGCAGATAAGCGGCTGGCCGAACTTGTTACCGAAATCCGAAGCCCCGTTCGAGGCTTTGATCAGGATATCCTCCGGAGTCTGGTACAGCCATTCGCGCGGAGTGGTGAACTGCTCCCACTCGCGCCCGCCGTCCAACCTCGGATAGGCAGTCATGTAAACGGCCGTCCCGGCCACCGGGAACGCGCCCTTACCGCCGGCGATGCGGTCGCGGATCTCGCCGCCCGTACCGGTTGCCGCGCCGTTGAACGGCTCGACGGTGGTCGGGAAATTGTGCGTCTCGGCTTTGACCGAAATCACGCTCTCGAAATCCTTGATGCCATAGTAATCCGCCGTATCCGGCGACGCGGGGGCGAACTGCTCCACCACGGGACCTTGCAGGAAAGCGCAGTTATCTTTATAAGCCGATACGACACGACCCGGGTTGGTCTTTGTCGTCTTTTTAATCAGGCCGAAGAGGGTCGAAGGCATCTCTTCGCCGTCGACGATGAACAGGCCGTTGAAAATCTTGTGCCGGCAATGTTCCGAATTGACCTGCGAAAAGCCGAACACCTCGCTGTCGGTCAGCTTGCGGCCGATCCGCCGCGAAAGTTCGTTCAGGTAGGCCATCTCCTCATCGCTCAGCGCCAACCCTTCCTGTTGGTTGTATGCAGCAATGTCATCGATGTAAATAACCGGATCGGGCTGCTTGCGGATCGTGAAGATATCCTGATCGATAGAACGATACATACGGCGCAACATCGGGTCGTACGGTGCGTCTTCGCTCTTGACCACCTCGAATTCCTCGATACGGGCAATCCCCTCGAGTCCCATGTTCTGTGTGATCTCGACGGCATTCGTACTCCAGGGGGTGATCATCTCGCGGCGCGGTCCGATAAAAATACCGTTGAGCACCTCGGCGTCCAGTTGCTTCGCTTCGCTGAAAAGCCAAGTCAGTTTGGCGATATCTGCTGCCGGGAGCAACTTGCGGGCATCGACGGCATAAATGATGTTTGCTTTCCTGAAAAAGAGTATCATTCCTGATTGGATTGGGTTATTGGAGTAATCTTGTTGGAGTAATCTTAATTATCGTGGCCGATCCTGTCTATTTTCCCTTGACTACGTCGCTGAACATCGATTTGACGTGATCGTACGGGAGCGAATAGACAAACAGGCCGAACGAATAAGGCGCGATCTCGTACTGGTTGTAGATCATCACCAACCCGACCGAATCGAAGCCCATATTCTGCGGCAAAGGTAGTTCATCCGGCGAAACAAACAAAGCCTGTTTCGGGTTGGTAATGCCTTTACCCTCCAGATAAAGATTGAAGGCCTTGCGGTTCAGTTTGCACAATTCGGCGGTATCTTTGAAAAGTTGGTCGTTGGTCAGCCGGCGTCCGTTACTGTAGTCGAAGTTGAAAAATTCCGACGGGGTCATACCGTGCGCCCCTCCGGTAAAAATGTAACGCTGTATCCAGACCGTAACCACGTTGTCGTAGCGGAAAGCGGTACCTTCCGAAACGAACGTGTAAGGCATCTTGCGCAGATATTCGTCGTTATTCTTGTAGGCCATCATCGAATCGATACTCTGGTCCAGGGTGTAATCCCCGCGCAGCGAATCCTGCTCATCGAACGAAGAACGGATCACTCCCATCACCGTCCGGTTGATCGAGTCTGCCACGGCTCCCGTATCCGTCAGCACCGGATAGACCATATGAATCAGCAGCGTACTGTCGCTCATACGCACCAGCGAGTCGGTCTTCCAGGCAAGAGAGGTCTCCTGCTGCGATCTTCCGCATGCAACCAGCATGCAGAGTGTCAAAACGATCATCACATGTTTCATAGCTGTTCTCTTTTAGGTTGACTATTCTCCATATACATCTCCACGTGCCGTGCCACATACTCGTCGCTCATCGAGTCGCATGCGACGATCAGCCGTGCACGCGAATAAAACGGCTCGCGCCGCTCGAGGTTCTCACGGATATATTCGACCAGCTCCTGCTGCGACTTTCCGCGCAGCAGCGGACGCTTTGCCTTGCCGTGTTCGAGCCGTGCGGCGAGCTTCTCGGGAGCCAGTTTGAAGTATACGGTCACCCCCGCGCCGTTCATCAGCTCCATATTGTCGAAAAAACAGGGCACGCCCCCCCCGGTGGCCACAACGGTATCTTCAGCCGAAGTGAGTTCCCGGAGCAATTCGCGTTCCAAACGGCGGAACGCCTCTTCGCCCCGGTCGACAAAGAACTGCTGCACGCTCACACCGCAGCGCCGCTCGATCTCGGTGTCCATATCGACGAATTTCAGCCCCAGCCGTTTGGCCAGCGGCCGGCCGATCGAACTCTTGCCGCACCCCATATATCCTATCAAAAACAATAACATGCTGCGAATTCCCTCTTTCGGGCCCCGACCGCCCTGTACCGCCGTCGGCACCAATCGCCCTGCGCAAACCGGCCAAGGCCGGTTTGCGCCAACTTTACAATATAATAAAAATTTTCCAGACGTCCCGTTTCCGTTTTCCGGGGATATGCAGGAAGAAGACAGACTACCCGCTCCCCTGCAGAAAGGCTCTCAGAACAACTCCATCTGCGATTGTCCGCCCTGCTCCTCATCCTCGGCGGCAATGTCGAACTCGACACTCTCGCCCGCCACATAACCTTTCGCCGGTTGCACAGGTTTCGGCGGACGCTGCGAAACAGAAGCCGCCGCAGTTTCCTGCGGACGACCGTTCCCTTGTGCGGCAGACCCGGCCCGCCGTGCCTCATCAACAGCCGTAGCCGAGACGTCCGATACACCACCCGGCACATTCCGCATACCAGAGTCATCCCCCGACCCGCTTGAAACAGGAGCTCCGCCTCCGGGCATCTCATCCACATCGCTATCATTGCGGCCATCTCCGGGCTCTTCCGGGCCTTTATCCAGCGGCTCCACGAATGCGACGCGGTCCACGGTCAGCGTCGTAATGCGCTTGCCCCTGGCCCGGTGGCTCTTCACCCCGATAAAAGCATCGACATCGATTCTTTCGGCCGGACGTCCCGCATGCGGGCCGCCGTAGGTCACCTCCAACTGGGGATAACGGTCGCGGCTGATCGCCTTCATGACCGTCCCGGGAGTTTCGTCGACAAAATTCTGCATCTTGTCGCTCTGCTCGGCAGTAAAACGCTTGATGTAATAGTATTGTTGCTCACCGTCGTAGTAAGCCACCGAATAGATGCGCTGCGGATCGTACTTCGCCACCCGGATCGTATCTTCGGGGAAATGGAGCCCCAGGTCGTACAGCGTCGTATAGTACTGCCCCCTGGCATTCATCACGATCAGCCGGTCGTCGCCGACGAATTCGCCGAGCAACTCGCCGCGTCCGTCGGTATTGAGCCTGCGGATTTCGTCGTCGTACCAGACATTCTGCCCGGCCAGGGTCGAAGCGCCCCGCTCCTTGAGTACGATCTTGTGGATCGCATAGCGTGAGAACAGGTTGCCCTGCGACTGACGCCCCTTGATCGCCAATTCGCCGAAGTTCAGGTCGACGATCAGTTTTTTGAGCCTCGGACGCGGTTTGAAGTAGATTTTCAACACCTCGGCCTCTCCGTTCGGGTTCACGCTCATATACAGGATCTCGCTTTTGGGCGTGCCTTTGGTTATGTCGTACTCACGGTCTCGGGTAATGCCTTTGATCGCACAGCGCTTCATCATCAGCGGACCGGTGCGGCCGTCCCGGTAAAGCACGTTGTAAATCGTACGTTCGTCATTGCGCTTGAATACCCCTATATAATAGATGTTCTTTGCAAAGAACGCCTTGTCGGAGACCTTCGTGATGATATATTTACCCTCCTTGGTGATCACGATCACATCGTCGATATCCGAGCAGTCGCAAACGAATTCATCCTTGCGCATGGCCGGCCCGATACCGAAGAATCCCTCCTCACGGTCGACATAAAGTTTCGCATTGGCGACGACCACTTTGGTCGCCTCGATCGAGTCGAACTCGCGCAATTCGGTCTTGCGCTCGCGCCCTTTGCCGTACTTCTCTTTAATCCGGGTAAAATGAGCGATCGTGAACTCGGTCAGCGTCTCCAGGTTGTGTTTCACCTCCTTGATGTCGCGCTCGACACCGCGAATGTGTTCGTCGGCCTTGAAACTGTCGAACTTGGAGATGCGCTTGATCTTGATTTCGGTCAGGCGGATGATATCCTCCTGGGTCACTTCACGGCGCAGGCGGGGTTTGAACGAATCAAGCCCTTTGTCGATCGTCTCCAGGACACTTTCCCACGTGGTACACTCCTCGATATCATGAAAGATCTTCTCCTCGATAAATATTTTCTCCAACGACGACATGTGCCAGTCCTGCTCCAGTTCGCCCAGCCGGATATTCAATTCGGCCTTGAGCAGTTCGCGCGTATGGTCGACACAACGGCAAAGTATCTCCCGCACGCCCATGAAGTGCGGCTTGTCGTCCATAATCACGCACGCATTCGGCGAGATCGACACTTCGCAATCCGAAAAAGCGTACAGCGCGTCGATAGTCTTGTCCGAAGACTCGTCGTTGCTCACATGGATGATAATCTCGACCCTGTCCGAAGTATTGTCGTCGACCTTTTTGATCTTGATCTTGCCCTTGTCATTGGCCTTGATGATCGACTCCTTGATCGATTCGGTCGTCGTGCCGAACGGAATTTCGGTGATCGCAAGCGTCCGCTTGTCGATTTTGTTGATCCTCGCACGCACTTTGACCGCACCGCCGCGCAACCCGTCGTTGTAACGCGTCACATCCGCCATGCCGCCGGTCGGGAAATCGGGATAGAGCTCGAACTCCTCGCCGCGCAGGTAAGCTACGCACGCATCGAGCAGTTCATTGAAGTTATGCGGCAGGATTTTCGACGCAAGCCCCACGGCGATACCTTCGACGCCCTGGGCCAGCAGCAGCGGGAATTTGAGCGGCAGGGTCACCGGCTCCTGGTTTCGCCCGTCGTAAGAGAGCATCCATTCGGTGATCTTCGGGCTGAAGACGACATCGAGTGCGAATTTCGACAACCGCGCCTCAATGTAACGCGGTGCCGCCGCCCCGTCGCCAGTCAGGATATTTCCCCAGTTACCCTGGCAGTCGATCAGCAGCTCTTTCTGTCCCAGCTGTACCAGCGCGTCGCCGATCGAGGCGTCGCCGTGCGGATGGTACTGCATCGTCGAACCGATGATGTTCGCCACCTTGTTATAGCGCCCGTCGTCGAGCTTCTTCATCGCGTGCAGGATACGCCGCTGTACGGGTTTCAACCCGTCCTCGACATGGGGCACGGCACGTTCGAGGATCACATACGAAGCATAATCGAGGAACCATTCCTTGTACATGCCGGTGAGTTTCTTGCGCCCGGCCTCTTCGCCGGTCAGCCGGCCGAATTTGCCCTCCGAGGCCGAACGGATCTCCTTGTCGGTCATCTCCTCGGCCACAGCGGCTTCCTCCTCCACCGTCAGTTTTTCCACATCCTGCTTATTCTGCTCCCCGGCGCGGACACTCTCCTCCGAAACGGTTCCGCCAGCCTCCCGGTCTCCCGGATGGCCGGCAGGTTCCCCCGCACGGGATGGATGGCCGCCGTCACCGGCAGGCACGTCCCGGTCTATCTTATCGTTCAGTTCATCGTTCATATCTGCTTGGCTGCTTCCGCTAAATCAATTCTTCCACATAATCGGCCTCGATGCGCAGGTTGCCGATGATAAATCCCTGCCGCTCCATGCTGTTCTTACCCATATAGAATTCCAACAAGTCGTGGATCGGGTCGTCCTTGGTCATGCGCACCTTGTCGAGCCGCATCTTCTCGCCGATAAACTCTTTGAATTCGTCGGCCGAAATCTCGCCCAGACCTTTAAATCGGGTGATTTCCGGATTGGGCCCCAACGCATCGACCGCCTTGAGGCGCTCTTCTTCGCTGTAACAGTAACGCGTCTCCTTCTTGTTGCGCACGCGGAACAGCGGGGTCTGCAGGATGTAAAGATGCCCCGAGCGGATCACGTCGGGAAAGAACTGCAGAAAAAAGGTCATCAACAACAACCGGATGTGCATCCCGTCGACGTCGGCATCGGTCGCGATGATGATCTTGTTATAGCGCAGGTTGTCCATATCCTCCTCGATGTTGAGCGCCGCCTGCAACAGGTTGA
>ERZ791909.87-NODE-87-length-108940-cov-4.522597_pt1 | contig 108940 bp, 79 predicted proteins | sample MGYA00510143_ERZ791909 | MGnify/ENA primary metagenome ERZ791909 (study PRJEB30046, sample SAMN00792093) | human gut metagenome | study: EMG produced TPA metagenomics assembly of the A metagenome-wide association study of gut microbiota in type 2... | reverse complement strand
GCATGTGTGGCATCCAGACTTGGTTGTCATTCTTCTGCAAGAGCCCGATGCACGACTTCGAACACCAGCCTGTACATGACCTGTTCCAGCAATGGAGAATGGTTAAACAGACGTTGCGCGATATGATCGGGGAAAAAGCTCCTAACTATCTGGACTAAAATTCAAGGTAATACAAATTTAGTTTCATAGGTATGAAACTTTTGTTCCATGCCTATGAAACTTTTGTTCCATGCCTATGAAACTAAAATTCCATGCTGATGGAATTCCCGGTATAACTTTCTCCCGGATAAGGGGGAAAGTTTTATTATTTTTATAACTTTGCACACATTTTACTGACAGGATGAAAAGAGTTCCACTAATTCATATTATTATTGCAACAGGCTTCGGCTCCGGTTTTTCTCCGTTTGCTCCGGGAACGGCAGGAGCCTTATTAGCTACGCTGATATGGCTTGCATTGTCTTGCGCCGTATCTCCTACCCTGCTTCTTATTATAACCGCATTACTGGTCGGCATTTTTACGATTGCCGGCATCCGTTCGGCAAACGCAGTCGAGCCCATCTGGGGAGAAGATCCTTCGCGGGTGGTGGTAGACGAGATGGTAGGTGTCTGGATTCCGCTTTTGGCAGCACCGGCAGGTAACCTATGGTATGCATTGGCAGCATTCGCGCTATTTCGCCTGTTCGATATTTTCAAGCCGTTGGGCATACGTAAGATGGAAAGCCTCAAGGGCGGAGTCGGAGTAATGATGGATGATATTTTGGCTGGAATATATAGCCTCATCCTGCTAATCGGTGCAAGATGGTTGATTGGATAAAGAAAAGTGCAAGAGCGTTTTCGGAGAAAGGCGGGATATTCATGTTCATACGAGCCCAATTTTCTTCGCAGATTGCCAGTGCGACAGACTTTTTAGTCACAATCTTGTTAGTCAAATTATTTGGAGTTTATTACGTATATGCAACCTTCACCGGTTCTGTCTGCGGCGGGATCGTGAACTGCATCATCAATTATAAATGGACATTCAAGTCCAAAGAATGCAAGAAGCGACATGTGATGGCAAAATACCTGCTGGTCTGGATCGGCAGTATCTTACTGAACACCTGGGGGATCTACTTCATGACGGAAACGATCAGCAGGAATCCCTGGGTCCAGGAGACACTGAAACATTATATCGACGACTTGTTCGTCTTCTCCAAGATAGTCGTCTCGCTGCTTGTCGGATTTCTTTGGAACTATAATATGCAACGTGTCTTTGTCTACAAGAACTGTAGGATCAGGGGCCGTTTCCAGAAAGCGAACTCAAAATAAAAACAAAATAGTAAGATATGAAATTCAAAGTTTTTAGAGATTGGTTGCAACAGACGATCTACAAGATCATCAACCCGATCGTACATGGAATGATTAAAATTGGGATCACCCCCAATTTTATTACGACGACAGGATTAATCCTGAATATTGTGGCTGCCTGCATATTCCTTTATGCCGGAATGAAGGGAGAGCGAGGTGATTTCTATTATATCGGCTGGGGAGGCGGTATCATCCTGTTTGCCGGACTGTTCGACATGATGGACGGGCAGGTGGCGCGTATCGGCAAAATGAGTTCCACGTTCGGCGCCTTGTACGATTCGGTACTGGACCGCTACAGCGAACTGACGGTTTTCTTCGGGATCTGCTTCTACCTGATCAATCAGGGATATGTAATCAGTTCGATCGTTGCCTTCATTGCTCTGATCGGTTCACTGATGGTAAGCTACGTCCGCGCCCGTGCCGAAGGGCTGGGACTTGAATGCAAAGTCGGTTTCATGCAACGTCCCGAGCGTGTGGTATTGACCGGATTAGGCGCTCTTTGCTGCGGTATCTTTGCTCCCATGATGGAAAACAACGAGACATTCGAACCGATCATGATATTCGTCATTCCTTTGCTGATCGTTGCGATATTCTCCAACATCACGGCATTCGCGCGCCTGAACCATTGTCGTAAACTATTGAGCAGCAAAAGTAACGAATGAAAGATACTATTGTACTCCCGTCAAAGAAAGAGACAGGCACTGTTATCGGCCTGACAGCACTGTTCCTTTTGCTGACAGCCGTATGTATCGGATTGCGCCCGGAGCATATATTCATGGTCGGCCTGTACCTGCTCCTCTTCTTCGCCAGCAAGACAACCCGTAAATTGGCTGTTGCCTTGTTGCCGTTTGCTCTTTTCGGCATTTCATACGACTGGATGCGCGTTTTCCCGAACTACGAGGCGAACCCGATCGATGTGGAAAGCCTGTATAATCTGGAAAAAAGCCTGTTCGGCATAAACGATAATGGGAATATCCTGATTCCTTGCGAGTATTTCGCGATCCATAATTGCCAGATAGCGGACTTCCTTGCGGGTATATTTTATCTCTGCTGGGTTCCGGTTCCGATCGCTTTCGGGTTGTGGCTCTACCTCAAGGGAGACCGTAATTTGTACCTCCGTTATTCGATGGTATTCCTTTTCGTCAACCTGATCGGCTTTGCCGGATATTATATCCACCCGGCAGCACCACCCTGGTATGCAATCAATTATGGCTTCGAACCCATACTCAATACGCCCGGTAATGTTGCCGGCCTCGGCAGGTTCGACGCATTGACCGGCCTTTCGATCTTCGATTCCATCTATGGCCGTAACGCGAATGTATTCGCGGCAGTTCCGTCATTACATGCCGCATATATGGTTGTTGCGCTATGCTATGCGATTATCAATAAATGCAATAAATTTGTAATTGTCCTGTTTGCCATCATTATGTTGGGAATTTGGGAAACGGCGGTTTATTCGTCACATCATTATATTATCGATGTAATGTTAGGAATCGGTTGCGCCCTCTTAGGAATCCTGCTTTTCGAAAAAGGATTGATGAAGACAGGCTGGTTCAAAAACTTCTTTAACCGGTATTATAATTACATTAAATAATGTGCCAATGAACCAATGTGCCAATATGCCGACAGGAGGAAACCCTTCATTGGCTTATTGGCACATTAGCTTATTGGCACATTATTCATTGCATCTTGACCTTTTTTAAAGTGGCATAACATCTTAACTTTGCCACAAATAAAAGTTAGGATGTTATGTATAAACAAACTCTACCACTATTCCTGTGCATACTCTTGTCTGCATGCGACCTGATCGATTATCATCCGTATGACGGCCGGCTCACCATTTCCGAACGCGATATCAACGGTCACAACATCCCGCTTATCGAGACAGCGACAAAAGATAAAGACACGATCCGCTTCGTCCTGATGGGCGACACACAACGCAGCTACGACGAGACGGAAGATTTCGTAAAACATATCAATACTAAAAAAGACAGCATCGATTTCATCATACACGGAGGAGACTATACCGAGTTCGGCATGAAGAAAGAGTATGAGTGGGCTGTCGATATCCTGTCGAAGCTCGATATTCCGTATGTCGGATTGATCGGCAACCATGACGTAATCGGCAATGGCGACCAGGTTTTCAATAAGTTGTTCGGAGAAGAAAACTTTTCCTTTATCGTCCGGGACATCAAATTCATTTGCCTCAACACCAATGCGATCGAATACGACTATTCGCACCCTGTTCCCGACTTCAGTTTCCTGAAAGAAGAACTGCAAGACAGTACCCGTCATTACAACCGTACGGTCGTCGCCATGCATGCACGTCCCGGAAGCGAACAGTTCGATAATAACGTAAAAGACGTATTCCAGTTATATATCCGTGAATTCCCCTCTTTGCTGTTCTGCCTGAATGCGCATAACCATCAGTTACAAGTGGAAGACCTTTTTGACGATGGGATCATCTACTACGGCTGTAGCAATATAGCCAAACGCAACTACCTATTATTCACCCTAACCCCGGACAACTACACGTATGAAGTTATCGATTTTTAAATGGACGATAGTGTTTCTTTTCCTGGCCGGCACTTTACAGGCACAAGAGGAAATCGAGGAAGATGCACGATATAAGAAACGTGTGGAAAAATACATTTCCAGATGGGAAAAGCTCATTCCCCGCTATACCAAATTCCAGTTTGCCGGATCGATGGGTATGCTTTCACTCGGAACAGGTTGGAATTATTATCGCAATCACTGGGAAACAGATGTATATTTGGGAATAGTTCCCCGCAACTCGGACCATCGTGCTATGGCCGCCCTTACGCTCAAACAGAATTATTACCCCTGGAATATCCAAATTGGCGACAGGTTTTCTTTCGAGCCTCTTGCCTGCGGTGTCTATATCAATACTCTTTTAGACCGGGACTTCTGGGGCAAGCAGCCAGACAAATATCCGCAAGGTTATTACTGGTTCTCCACCCGCATCCGTTCCCACGTTTTCATAGGAGAGCGATTCACATTAAAGTTAGATACAAAAAAGAGCTGGCATAAATCCATCTCTTTCTTTTACGAACTCAGCACCTGCGACCTGTATCTGATAAACAAGATCGGGAACAGTTACCTGAAACCCAAAGACTATCTGAGCCTCTCGTTCGGCCTCAAACTGCAAATCCTGTAAAGCAAAAAAACGGGAGGTGTCATTACGACAGCCTCCCGTTCCCCATAAACTACATAAAACACTTAAAAGAACAAACTTCTCATTAGAATGCAAGACCTAAGCGGATACCCCAGTTGTTCAATCCGTCGATAGAATAGCTCAGGACATCTCCTTTATTGGTTGCATAATTATAGTAGGCAGCGATATGCAGACCGATCTGTTTCTGAGGTGTAAAATACATATTCATACCGATTTCGGGAGATACATAGAAACCCCAGTTACGGTCGTAAACTTTCATTACATTCATATAAGTCGACATTTCACTGTAGCTCGCACCTAACTGCACACCAGCATAAGGCTGGAACTGACTTTCAGGAGCTACGTTGTAACGGAAAGCTGCACCAAAAGGCAACTGGAAGATAGAATGCTGCTGATCGGAAGTGATAGCCGATGTAGAACTTACCGGCAATGTCTGACGATCGATATACTTATTGTTGGTATGATAAGAGATAAATGCACCTACCGAGAAATTAGGAATTACATAATAACCGGCTTCAGCATGTGCACCCCAACCACTTGTCTTGTCAGAGAAATTCTGACTGAACGGAGAGTTGATCTGCCAGTCGACATTAAAATACATGTTCTTTACAACCTGGGCTCCAGCCAGAGAAGGTATCGCTAAACAGGCAACAAGTAAAGCGATTAATTTTATTGATTTATATATCTTTTTCATAAGACTCAAATTTATCTTTTAATTCGCGTTTAATTATTTTTTCAAGTACGGTGACTGTACAAAAGCCTGCTCGATAGCACGAGTAGAAAGTTCGATATTTACTTTGTCGGAACCGGACAGCAAACCAGTCATGTAAGCAGTCCAGAGAACCGGCAGTTTAGCATCTGTAGATTTTGGCAGCGGAGCTTTCAAGTTGACCAATTCAACCAATAAAGAACCCACGCTATAGCTGTACACTACAGGATACGGATAATACCATCCATTCCATGCGCCAGTCCAGTTACCCCAGTAGCCATACCACCAGTTATATCCCGGATAACCCCACCACCAGTAAGGATTGTCATGATAGTTGGTAAAGTAATTTACATTTTTCACGAAAGAAACCTGCAAACCCAGATCTGCGGCTTCTTTATCCATTGTACGTGTGTAACCACGACCTTCCATGCCACTAACCAAAGTAGAGACGATATCGTTAGCTTCAGTTGCACTCCAGAATTCCGGTTTTTCACTGTTACCGATAACCATTACACTATCAGGGATGTAGAAAGTTGTAAACGATTCGAAATTAGCATCCTTGTTGTGATCTGTGAATACTACGAAATCATCGCTTAGTTTTGACATGTCCGGGTCCTTCTGGCAAGACGCCAGTAAAAGAACCAATAAGAAAAAAGGAAGAATCTTTTTCATCTCATTCAACGTTTAAAACAGTTTATACTATTATTTGTGCACTTATATATAAGTTACTATTTAAACAACATGAACTAAAAAAGGTTTGCATTCTCCCTTTTCAAGAGTGTTAATTAACTTGTCTGAAGATTTTGGAACGGTTATAAACGACTGTTAAAGTAGTCCTTCTCTCTATATGTTCCAAATAGCCGTTTGCCCATCCCTATAAAAAAGGAGAGTATACCAAAAACGAGTTTCGATATACTCTCCTTATTTATATAATAGGGTTTGCAGCCGATCTTATCGTATTACAACCTTATAACTTTCATCACCTGCCACCACGATATACATGCCTTTTGTAAGTTGGAAAGAACCATATCCGGTAACCTTGCCGGCGACAATACTTTGTCCGGAGAGGTCATATATACGAACAGAAATCTCACCGGATGAACGAACCACCACCTCGCCATCTTGTACGCAAACAATCGGTTTATCGGCCGTCACACCCTCATTAGCGGTCGCCGTGCCGGTTGTTTTGGCTTCGATCGTATTTTGTGAAATAATAATCGGAGTTGGATAATATCCCTCCCGGACAGCCATTGTTTCAATATAGTAGGTTTGTCCGGCTGACAATCCTTTGATTGTAAAGGAGAAAGAAGACGAACGGAGTTTGCCATCGGCATCAAACTGATATTCATCTTTCAATCGGGTCTTTGCCGCATCCTCGTACACCTTTACAATATAACCGGTTGCCTGCTCAAATGCATTGCAAGTTATAGTCATTGTGCTATCGGTTGTTTCACCAACAACCGGTTCTATTATTTCCCCGTCTTCTAATATTCCACCAAAGTTTTTCCACCCTTCTGCCTGGGCATATTGTGCTTTAGAACCTGCAGGAACATATAGGACACAGTCGTACACCGGTGAAGAATTATTCAATTCCTCCATTGTATCATGGAAGAACAACTGAGGGAAAGCAGCAGGAACTGGATTCAGGCAATGCATTTCCGTCAACGTACTGACACATCCGGCAAAACAACGTTCTCCGATTGTAGTCAAACCAGCAGGCAATGTAATAGATTTCAGTTTTTTGCATCCGATAAATGCTTCTTCACCAAGTTCCGTTACCTGATAATTTTTACCATCCTTCGAAACAGTCGCAGGAATGATACAATCCGTTACGGTCCAGGTGGCATTGTCTTCGACATCCGTACCTACAACAGCTACATTTTCCGAACTTGTTATCTGGTATTTCACATGGTCGGCAACAAAGAAATCCGACGCCTTCACTCCTTTCGCACGAATCAGCATATGCCAAGATGCTTTCAGATTTATTTCACCTGTTACAGAAGAATAAAGGTTGCCAGAAACCTTCTGAACATCACTTCCATATTCGATTGTGATATTTTGAGGCAGTTCGTACCCGCTTTCCGGTACTAATTTACCTACAAACTGACCATCTCTGCTAACTTTAGACGAATCGGCCTCTAAAGTCAAATGCTCCAATTCGGAAACCACATAATATTTTTTACCGGCATCCATCCGGCTGACCAAAAAGAAGGTATAAGTATTTATTTTTGTCTTATCTGCCGATGTCACCTGTACCTTAGCCAAACCGCCTTACTTAAAGGGAACATCCACAACAGTCATCGTTGCATCCGGATCATTCGCTTCGGGAACCGGATAAATCCTATACATATCCATTTGTGCATCAGTATAAACAGGAGGCCTTCCCTGGCTGATTGCATCTTCATTACTTTCATAAGGAACTTCGTAGTTATAAATATCCGGCTTAAAATTATTGATCGGTACACTATGGCCATCTTCCCCTATTTTGTAGGAAAGGGATTTCAAGGTAGCATCGCTGGCCTCCGACGAAATTAATCCGGTACTTCCCACTACATCTGCCGATGAAACCAGCAACCCTGTCAATACAAATAAGACATTCATCTTATATCTTGCTCCAATGTGTAAAAATTTATTCATACTCTTATTATTTATGGTTTAACAATTGTACAAAGCATCACCGGGAATATGACAAATCATATACAGGGTAATTTTATAACGATAAATATTGTTTATCAAGAATTATATTCAAGTGACAAACAAAGATAGAGATATTATGATAGAAAAAGCAACAAAACTTAATAATAATACAATCTTAAAAATAAAGGGATGCCTGAAAACCGGACATCCCTTTTATAAATTCAAATTTACTACTTATTAACGCAATGTTCCCTGCTGTGCCTCCTGGATCATTTTCTGGTTAGCCAGGATGATTATTTCGACACGGCGATTCAGAGCACGTCCTTCCGGGGTATCGTTAGAGGCTATCGGATCATGAACGCCTTTGCCTTCAAAAACCATACGATCGCTGCTTACACCCTGCAACATCAGATAGTCATATACACTCTTTGCACGCTTTTCGGATAATGTCTGGTTATAATCGACTTTACCCGTATTGTCCGTATATCCGACAATCTTGATATCCGTATCGGGATTGGCTTTCAGGCTGTTCGCAAAATTACGCAAAGCGCTCTTGGAAGCATCGCTCAAAGTGCTTGAATTGGTTGCAAACAAGATACCCGAATCAAATGTAACCTTCAGTGCCTCGCCGTTATTGATGGTTTCGACAGTCGTTTCTTCCGGCAGCGTAGCTTCCAGTTCTTTCTTCTGTTTATCCATCTTCTTACCGATCAGAGCACCGGCAGTACCACCTACCGCAGCACCGATTATCGAACCTAACGCAGTATTACCAGCCAGAGCACCGACTCCGGCACCTACTGCCGCACCTCCGCCGACTCCGATAGCTGTACCTTTAGCGGTATTGTTCCATGTTCCACAACTCGTAAAAACAACTGCCATACAAAGCAGTAAAACTGATAACAACTTAAAATTTCTCATCTTCTTATTCTTTTATAAACTTTATTGTAACTATACAACAGTCTATTAATCGAACATGTTGATGGAATCGCAATATTCAAGTTCTCCCTGTACAATAAAAGTAATCTCTTCGGGTGCGAACTTACCCACACCGTCTTTTTGCGCATTCTTTACAACATACCCGATCAATTCTTCTTCATCAATATCAATTTCGGCATCGTCGGCGGAATCCTCATCAAGAAAACCCTTCGACTCATAAAATTCATAAATCAGATCTACAATGTAATTAATATCATCATTGCTGAATTTCCCTTTCAACTCCTGGGGAAGATAATTCTGGATAAATGCTACGGAATCGTCTTCATCGTAAATTAAATCGTCTTTTTCACTCATATCTTTTTAATTTTTGGTTGATAATATGATACAAAGATATTGGAATAATCGAATTTAGCCCATTATTTTCCTCATAAATCTTTACTCTTTCCGCAAGCAGTTATCGCAACACCCACACCGTGAGCCTTCCATACCGAAATATTCGGAAATGAACTCCTGGCGGCAACCGGCCGTCTCCAGATATTCTATCACTTTTTCAATTCGCATTTTAAATGCAGCCAAACGATTTTCATAGGATGCAGTCGTAATGACAAGGCGGTCCAGAGGGACACGGATCATTTTAAAGGTGATCCGGGGTTCTTTCCGGCGAGGTACATAATAGAAACCCACATTCCGCAGATAGCCCAGGACTTTCGCCACCTGACTCGGTTCCAACCCGGTCCTTCTCGCCAGCATATCGACACTGACAAAAACTCCGGCAGAAAAGAGCCCTTCGTAATTCCGTAAGATTTCAATGGCGATTTTGGCGGCAGGAGAATCGTCGTTCAGAAAACGATCCATAGTCCAACGAGGCTGGTCGTACCGCAGATAGGGCTGTGAATTAGGATAGGGTTCAAAATTAAGATAGTTCGACAAAGAGAGTATTTCAAGGGAAGCACGCAAACGGCCCTTATCAAAATGCCAGTCTCTTAGAAATTCCGGTTCGTCCAGATAAACAGACACGCCTTCCCCGTCTCCTTCTGCAATCTGGAAACGGTTGCACAATGCTTCGTATACCCGTTTGATATATTCGATCGTAGGAAAGGCATTGGAAGGACGCCTCTTTATATCCGTTATATCCTGCGGTGCCAACAAAGCCACGGCGTAGGCCCGTTTCCCATCACGCCCGGCACGTCCCGCCTCCTGGTAATAGGCTTCCATCGAATCGGGAAACTCCGTATGGATAACGACCCGCACATCGCCTTTATCGATCCCCATTCCGAATGCGTTAGTGGCAACCAGCACACGCGTAAATCCTTTTATCCAATTAGTCTGCCGTTCTGTCTTCAGAACCGGGTCTAAGCCGGCATGGAAATATTCGGCCGAAATACCTGCCGCCCGCAACTTCCCGGCATATTCTTCCACCCCTTTGCGGGTACGGCTATAGATTACTGCGGAACCGGGTACGGAAGATAAGATATGACAAATCTCATTCAATTTATTATCCGTCTTCCGAACTACAAAAGAAAGGTTTTTCCGCTCGAAAGAGGTCTTGAATATCTGATATCCTTTGCGAAAGTGAAGTTGCTCGCAAATATCGGCTACCACGGCTGCCGTTGCCGAAGCTGTTACGGCAATGACCTGGACATGAGGTATGGCATCGCGGATATCCGCAATCAATCGGTAATCCCTGCGGAAATCGTTTCCCCATTGAGAGATACAATGCGCTTCATCCACAACCAGTAAATTCACTTTACGGGACAATGTCTTCAACTTCTCCTGAAACATTTCGGAGGAAATACGTTCGGGAGAAATATAAAGAAACTTATAATCTCCCAGAATGCAATTATCCAGCTGTTGCAAAATCTCCCAATGCGGCATTTCCGAACTGATAAACGCCGACAGAATCCCACGCTTTTGCAGGTTCTTCACCTGGTCCTTCATCAAAGCGACAAGCGGACTAATCACAAGGCAAATACCGGGCTTTGCCAGAGCAGGGACCTGGAAAGTAATGGATTTTCCTCCTCCCGTCGGCATAAGCGCCAAGGTATCACGCCCGGACAGAATACTGTCTATGACTTCCGCCTGTCCCGGCCGGAACCCGTCATAACCCCAGTAGTGCTTCAGTACTTGTAGTGGATTGTGCATCTGCTGTATCAAATCTTTTCGATCATTTCGATCTCTTCAACTGTCAAGCCTGTGCAATCGGCAATCACAGGGAGAGGCATACCCGCCAGTTTCATTTTCATGGCTGCTTGCAACAGACCTTTTGCGATCCCTTTCTCCATTCCTTTTGCCTCCCCTTCGGCAAGCCCTTCTATCCGGCCTTCCCATTTGGCGGTACTAAGTACATCGTTTTGGATCATGATCACATTCAGGTGCTCATCGTATGCACGACGTTCTTTCACTGACATAGAATAATATTTCAGTTTTTCGCGAGCTTCCCGAAGCCCGGGAGCTGTCGTGTCGGGACGGATCGTCCCGTCTTTCAAATACTTGATCCATTCATCCAAAGGGGTACACGCGACTTTATCAAATTCATTCACACGAATCAATATGTATTCAGGAAATATTTCAGACGGTAAACGGGGAACGACGGCATCACGCTCACGTGTGTTGATATGCAAACGGTCACCGGTATGCATTCCGATAAAATGGTTTTGACCGTGGTAGATGTAATCAGTACCGATACCAAGGTCAAAATAAAGAATACTGATAGAATATATCTTCTTTATCTGCTGGTAGCCCTCGCCCAAAGAAATATGTTCGGTAATCGCTTTGGCAACTCCGTATAATATGCGTTCAAGGTAGTGCACCTCACGTGTGTTCTGAACCTCTATAATAACAATTTCACCTTTGCTATTCAGAGCCTTGATATCAACACGGTTATATTTGTCTTCAGCCGTTTCCTGATTGCTTTCGCTTTCAAGAAGTTCTATGATTTTAACTTCTTCTTTCAATACGACAGAAAGGAAACCTTCGAGCACATCAAAATTAGCCTTCTGACGCAGCAGACGTTTGATGGCCCAGTCAAAACGGATATACCGGTCTTGTAATTCTTCTTTTTCTTTCTCTGCCATAACTTTAGATTCTGACTTTTCCATAGTTAATGATTTTATTTGTTACATGATTCACAAATGTACGTATTATTCATGAATGAGCAATAGATGGAAAATAAAATTCAGGATAAAAAGCATTGTAAATCACATTCCCAATTTCATGTGCTCCAGATCGAATATGACTTTCACATCCGGTTTACATAAATCCTGCAAAGAGATTTCCTGGGCATAAGGGACTGGTGATCCGATAGAATAGCCTTTCCCGCTCTTTTCCGATTCGCGAAAACAAAACACATAATTAGAAAGCAAAAGAGGGAACTCTTTCGTAACCTTATGCTGTTGCGGATGCCGGTAAAGTTCGATCCGGTTATTACAAATCGTAAACTGGGGAAGAAGCCGGAGTATATTATTACCCAACACAAGACCTTCTTCATCTCTGATTTCAAACTGGGCATTCCGGATCACTAAATCGCCCAGAGTCAACTCCGGTGCTATCGCCATATACTCCTTACCCCCTCTTGCCGCCGGATTTTCAAACTCGATCACCTGCATTCCCAGTTTCACCGCCTCGGCTTTCGAAACAGTCGAAACGCCTTTGTCAGGTGCAAAATACAGTTTACAAGACTTTACTCCTATCCTGGCCGGAATGAAAAAACCGCTGTCGTCCCTGACGGCATTCAAGATCACCTGTTCCTGTTTCCAATCAAGCTGCTGGGCGCCGAAAGGTTCCAGAGCCACACATTTATTATAACTGCCCGCCATATCCGGCATGGCCTGGACACAAATATTCATCAATTCGCCGGCCTCTTTATAATATCCCAGATAAGCCAACGATGCCGCCCTCAGGTTCAGCACGAAAAGAACACCTCCGCCAAGCTCCTGCTGATATTTATTTAACAAACTATCCGTGTACCGGATCGTACAATCGTAATCATTCTTCACAATTCCCCAATAAGCCCGGGTCAGCCACCGTCCCATTTCGTCCGAGGTCTTTTCCAGCCAATCGAGTTCGGCATCCAGTCCTAACAGATTATTACTGTTGATATAATCCGAATAACCGCTTCGCTGACGATAGTTTTCACCGGAAAAACGCATCCGTTCCAAATCGAGTGTACAAGTCTCAAAACCCTGAAAGAAAGGGAATCCCAAAAGTGCGGATTTCAGTAAATCGGGATTCGTCGTACAGGTATTACTGAACCGTACCGGATAACCGCATACATCCATCACTTTCGTCAATGCCGAATCAGTCGTATTCGAAAAACTGACCTGCCCTCCCGTATCCAATAAATAAAGCCGTTCCCCGAATGGCAAATAAAGCTGTCCTGCTTCTGAAAAACAAATATTCGGATCAAGCGCTTTCTTCCCTCCTCTTTTCCTGATGGTCAGATTGCCCAATGAAAATTCAATATCCGCCACTCCACGCAATTCTTTCATTCCGAGAATGGCATCATGTCCGGAAAAGATCGGATCGTTTTCGAGCAAAGAGACATGAACAGCCGTGTTATGAAAGGTTATATTCCCCAACCGGAGTGACTTTACCAATCCGGTCGTTGCTTTCGACACACCAAACATACTTTGTACCGGTATCGTATCACCTATTAGTTTCACACCGCACTTACGAGCCGCTTCGATCGTCAGGAACGTAAAAGGGGCACCTGTATCAAATATAGTCTCCGAAAGTCCCGTCCCGTCTACATTCACAGACAGCACCAACGGATAGGTGCAACTCACCGGGACGGTACAGGCCGAATCCGGAAAATCCATCCGGAAGTCAGGCACACCTGACAATCCTTTTATCGATTCTATCGTACAAGGGAAACTCCCTTTTTCTTCCATCTTACGGCAAAAGGCCTCGTCACCGGAAAGCTGATCCCACCAGGCATACAAATCCTTATAACGTCCTTTTTCAAACAGTTTCTCTACTTTGGCACAACTATAAGCGAATTTATCATCTTCCGTACACGCTTCCGGGTACGAGGTCAACAACGAATCCACACTCCGGATCATGTCGTCCGCCCGGTTCAGATAATAGTATAACGAAATTTCAGTTTTCAACCGCGTAGCCTCATCCATCACTGCAACCGAATCTTTATACAAATTCCATAATTTAACAGCATTCCCATACCCGTCTAAAAGCTGTATTTGCGAACGCAGAGATGAATCAGTTTGAGAGAAAGCAGCCAGAGAAAGACTGGCTAACAAAATTAGAATGATAGATTTAAGTCTTGTCATATTCAAAATCTATTTTTAATGTTTTTCTTTTACTTTAATTATCAGACAAAAATAGATATTGGCTCCGAACCGATCAGCAAAAAACAATCCATTTAGCGTTAAGCAGTGTTATTTACTGTTATCCGCAGGAAATAGAAAAAAGCCCCGCCCCTTATGGGAGCAGAGCCTTTCACATAATATATATCAATCAAACCATCTTCGGTCAGTTCTTAAAGACCAGGTTGGAACCGTCACTGTCGATTGTGATCGGATGGTCTTTGTTGATCTTTCCTCCCAGCAATTCTTTGGACAGTTCGTTCAGGACATACTTCTGGATGACACGTTTTACAGGACGGGCGCCAAACTGCGGGTCGAACCCTTTGTCCGAGATAAACGCCAGAGCTGCATCTGTAAATTCCAGGGCAATACCATTCTGGGCCAACATCTTCTTTACACTATTCAACTGAACGGTAACGATCTTGCGGATCTCTTCTTCGTTGAGCGGCGTAAACATGATGATGTCGTCGATACGGTTCAGGAACTCCGGACGGATCGTCTTTTTCAGCAATTCCAGCACCTGGATCTTCGTTTCATCGACTACCTGATCGTGTGTTTCGGGTGTCATCTTCTCGAAGTTTTCACGGATCAGGGACGACCCCATGTTGCTGGTCATAATGATGATCGTGTTCTTGAAGTTAACGACACGTCCCTTGTTATCGGTCAGACGTCCGTCGTCGAGCACCTGCAAGAGAATATTGAATACATCCGGATGAGCCTTCTCGATTTCATCAAACAGAACGACCGAATACGGTTTGCGGCGGATAGCCTCCGTCAGCTGGCCACCTTCATCATATCCGACATATCCCGGAGGTGCACCGATCAGACGGGTCGCGCTGAACTTCTCCTGGTATTCGCTCATATCGATACGGGTCATCATATTCTCGTCGTCAAACAGATATTCCGCCAACGCTTTGGCCAGCTCTGTTTTACCGACACCCGTCGTACCGAGGAAAATAAATGAACCGATCGGTCGTTTCGGATCCTGCAAACCGGCACGGCTACGGCGTACGGCATCAGCGATAGCACTGATAGCCTCCTCCTGCCCGATCACACGCGTATGCAATTCGGATTCCAGATGGAGCAATTTTTCCTTTTCGCTCTGCATCATCTTGCTGACAGGGATTCCGGTCCAACGAGACACCACATCGGCAATATCTTCGCTGTCCACCTCCTCCTTGATCATGGCGGCGGCACCTTGCATCGTCTTCAGTTTCTCCTGAACTTCCTTGATCTCTTCCTCCTTCTGTTTGATCTTTCCGTAACGGATTTCGGCTACTTTTCCGTAGTCGCCTTCACGTTCGGCCTTATCGGCTTCAAACTTCAGGTTTTCGATATCGATCTTATTCTGCTGGATCTTGTTGATCTGCTCTTTTTCGCTTTGCCACTGCGCCTTCTGTTTCGTTTCTTCGTCCTTCAGGTCGGCAATTTCCTTATTGAGCTGTTCCAGTTTTCCTTTATCGTTTTCACGCTTGATCGCTTCACGTTCGATTTCCAACTGCTTGATACGGCGGGAAACTTCGTCGAGGGATTCCGGCACAGAGTCTATCTGCAAACGCAGACGGGCTGCGGCCTCATCCATCAGGTCGATCGCCTTATCGGGCAGGAACCGGTCGGTGATGTATCGTGTAGACAACTGGACGGCTGCGATAATCGCATCATCTTTGATACGTACCTTATGGTGATTCTCATATTTTTCCTTCAAACCACGCAGGATGGAAATGGCATCCAATTCGTTCGGTTCGTCTACCATAACAATCTGGAAACGACGTTCGAGGGCCTTATCCTTTTCAAAATATTTCTGATATTCATCCAGTGTCGTCGCACCGATCGACCGCAATTCGCCACGGGCCAAAGCAGGTTTCAGGATATTGGCGGCATCCATCGCACCTTCGCCCTTACCGGCACCGACCAATGTATGAATCTCATCGATAAAGAGAATAATTTCCCCATCCGATTTAGTCACTTCGTTGACTACGGCTTTCAGACGTTCTTCAAACTCACCTTTATATTTGGCTCCGGCAACCAAAGCGCCCATATCCAAAGAGAAAATCTGTTTCGATTTCAGGTTCTCCGGCACATCGCCCCGCACGATACGATGTGCAAGACCTTCGGCAATCGCCGTCTTACCAACCCCCGGTTCGCCAATCAGGATCGGATTGTTTTTCGTACGGCGACTCAGGATCTGAAGTACACGGCGGATTTCGTCATCACGCCCGATCACCGGGTCCAACTTGCCGCTACGGGCACGTTCGTTCAGGTTGATTGCATATTTACCCAGTGCATCGTAGGTTTCCTCGGCCGACTGGCTGGTTACCTTATTTCCTTTCCGCAACTCTTCAATTGCCTGGCGTAATTCGTTTTCCGTCACACCGGCATCTTTCAGAATCTGGGAAGCTGTGCTTTTTTCCGTGAACAAGGCCAAAATGATCGGTTCCAGAGAAACGTACTGGTCCCCCATTTTGGATGAATAGTCGATTGCTTTCTGCAAAACGGCATTTGCTTCACTTGACAGGTAAGGTTCTCCGCCTGATACTTTCGGCAGCGAACTGATCTGTGCATCCAACACACGGTTCAGATTCTGGATATTGACACCCAGTTTCTGGAAGATGAAATTGGTCACACTTTCGCCCGTCATAATGACACCTTTCAGCAAATGTACGGCTTCGATCGCCTGCTGCCCATTCTGAGTAGCAAGTTGCACCGCCTGCTGAACGGCCTCCTGTGCTTTAATTGTAAAATTGTTTAAATTCATATAGTTATACTCCTTTCTATTCTATTTTTATTTCTAATTTTCATATATATTCCTACAAAACAAGTACCAGAAACGAAATATGCCATTTTGTCACACATTTTAAAACATTGCGTTTAAAGAGTCTGCCGAACAGTCTCGTTTCACGCCGTTTTTATCGGCTTTCGGGAAAAGAACAAGGCGGCAGGGAAAAAGGTTTACTTTTTGGCTGAATCCGTAAGTAACTGTATTTCCATCTCTCGCATAGGGTCAACTCCATACGATTTTTACAATAACCCCATCTTTAAGGGGCTATTTTTAAAGCGTTAATAATCAGAATTATAATATGTTTAAGATTATTAAAAAATATTACCCGCAGTAGTAATTCTATTTTTATGGGGTAGAAAATCAATTTTCATGCGATACTGTTTCGATTTAGACTACCGGGTATTTTCAGATTCTATACAATAAGTACAATAATACGGCGGATTCGTTTCGCAAAGGCATTGCCCGAAACGTGCCCCATAACCATCCATCGGGCACGGGAAACCCCGGTCGTAACGATGCATAACTTGTACGAGATTTCCCCCATACAATAGCCAGTCGGCCACAGCGACCGTCATAATCATATCATCCGTATAATACAAAAGTTTTTATATCCCAAACAGAAAATGAAGCGATTTCCCTGCCTGAAACTTTTCGGCGGCATTGCCTGCATAAATTTCTCCGTTCGTGAGCGTCAGTTTCTTCACCGGAGCTCCGGCCCTAAAATCCAGGTCTTTGAAATTAATCCAGAAAATATCAGGACTAAGCGTCGACTCGAAATAATACACTTTATTCTTTTGATCCGATACTGTACGCCAACGGGTTGAAGCGATATTGGGTTGGTCGGGAATAGAGATTCCCAGGGGAACCGAAACATTACGCATCACACTGAAAACTCCGGCGACAGCTTGCCGAAAATTACCGGTTTGCGGCAGTGCCTGGATATAGAACGACGCACGGACAAAACGGTCGGAGGCACGGTTTGTTCCGGGTAGCATGACCAGGCCGCCAATCTGTTTCCAATAATCATTCAAGGTCAACTGCTTGTCATAAGTTGGTGAATTGGTCATTATCTGGCATTCGCGTCCCTCGTGAATAATCAGATTACCATTGATGTATTCAAAGATGGCACTATTACCGGTCGCGTCCGAAATTGAAAGATGCAAAGTCGATTTTGCCCCGTTTGGTAAATCCGGATCATCGATACGGAAAATTTCACGGCTCAGTTCATTCACAGCTTCGTCTACCGTCGCAAAATTGTCCAGGACATATTGTGTCCAGATGCTCAGCCCCATTACCGGTCGATTATCATTCGGACGATGATAGGAAGATTCGGTCAGGAAAAGCAAGTTCGCCACCAGTCCTTTTTCATTCATGCCGTCACAAACCCCGATATCATACCCAGCCGTCACAACGCTCCCGTATTTGGAAGTCCATGTAACCGTATTGTCCGTAATCCCTCCCCGTTTCTCCATCCCCCGCGGGAAAAGATAAAGATTCGACTGCGGATCTTCTTTCCAATCCATCGTCCGCCCCGTCACGATCATATCATCCGGTCCCAGATAGACCGCACGTGTACAAGCGTTGCTTTGCCCTGCAAAAAACATTGTGCCTAAAGCTGCCACAGAAAAAGCAGCTAAATTATTTCTTCTTGTCATAACTATAATTTTAAAAATACATTTCAACTGTAATCATAACAGGAATGCAAGAATGATAGTTTCAGTTAGTCAGAACAACTTGTAGCAGAACAAAAATAAACAATAACCCCTCTTTGTAACATTTTTCTATTTCATCGAAAATTCCGGTTCATTTTGTTCATACATTTTGCTCGGCTTTGGCATTTAAAAACTGACAACAGGCATCATAAAGCAGGCATCTCATCCGTATTCCGTTTTTATTTTGTCTGTTTAAATGTAATAAATGTAACAATGTGGTAAATCTTAACTCCCGGAGAATCGAATATTCACGGACAAAGCCGGATCGTTCCCGTTTATGCCAAAGGTTTTTCCCACTTTTTTCCTGTGAGGTGCGCTGTTTTTTTCCGTGAAGACGGTCGTCATTGTAGTGAGGTGCCGAGATAGTCAGTAATGACGACCGTCTTCATGGAGAGGAAGTCCCTTGTCAGCGCGATGAAGACGGTCGTCGTCGCAATAAACCGGCGAATAAATAAAAAAAGCCGTTTTTTACCATCTAAAAAGAAACTCCCGAATAGTGTCGCCGTAAAGGTATCCAAATGTGAAATAATCTTTTATTTACAATAAGGGATGGATAATATACCAATATACTAATTGAGGAATGCGAACTTTCTAACTCTGTATTTAATTACGAACGGCCACCTGATATAAACAAATGCAAGTTCTCACTAATTAAATGTAAAATAATGACTGACACCCTTTTTAATATTAAATTAGTGATAATAGTTAAATAACAAAAAAATCACAGAAGAAAGAATCACAAAAAATTTCTTTTATAAATAAGTATTCCTAACTTTAGACAATTAACCAAATAAATATGATTCTTAATTGCAAATGCACAAATATAATTTATAATCATTGTCATAAAAAACGACGGTTTAAGCAAGGAGGGTAAAATAGCCGTGCAGATATTAGCACTTTAAAATCAACATAAATTAATTATTTTTTTTATAAATAGTGAGCAATATGAAAAAAATATATCTATTTGCAGGAGCTATCCTTACTTGGATGCTTTCTTTTTCTTGTCAGAATGATGAAAATTACACAGATAAACCTTTACTGCAAAATTTATCCTATACGGAATGCGCTAAAGAACTTAAATCTGTGTTTGATAACGAATATGCCGAATGTTCATTTATCGATACTCATACCATGCATATCACCCTTTACAACGCAAATATAAATTGTGGCGTTACTAATATTAAGGGCATAGCTAACTTAGATGAAAATAAGGTTATATCAATTACATTACAAACAACAGGCGAGTCTGCAAATTGTATCTGTGATCGAAATATAAGTTTTGACATCAACAAATTAACAACTGGGGTAGATTATACGATTCAGATAAAAGAATTATCTATCTCGTTCAAGGTCTCGTTTAAGGAAGATATGGAAATTACAAAAGTTAATAATATCATCAATGAAAATTAGTTATGAAAACAAACATTATTTTAACCATATTATATTTGAGCTTTTGTTGTCATATAACAAATGCTCAAATAACAGAACATGAGGCTTTCAATATATTAGAAAACAAGGTTATTACCAAATCACTTGATAGTCTTGAAATATTTGTGACTAAAACATTATTGCCTAACAACACTGAGGTAACAAGTTATAGCAATACAATATTGAAAACCACTGAAGATTCGTGGATGTTTTTTATAGATGAGCAACCTTTTGAAAATTGGTCTCATCAATGTAAATATGTATTCATTAACTCCAGTGAGAATTTTAAAGTTGTAGAAGCAACAATGTTTCCTACATATCCTAAAATGGTAGATTTGGAGATGATTAATAGCCCAAGTGCTCTTTATAAAAAATCTGAGCCTATCATACCATATCAAACATCATTATCTTTACAGGACGAGATACAACCACGCTATATTGCCAATAAATATGCACTTATAATAAGTGGAGGTGTTAATTCTAACAATAATCATGAACGCTATTGGAATGACTGTTCTTCTATTTACACAACACTCGTGAAAAAATACTACTATTCTGCTTCAAACATTTATGTTCTTATGGCAGATGGAACTGATTCTGGAGCTGATTTGAAAAAAACAGATGGAACATTTATATCTTCTCCTTTGGATCTGGACGGAAATGGTACTAATGACATCAAATATTCAGCAACAAAAGCAAATTTGAGATTTGTATTTTCTGAACTTGCAAACAAATTGACCCCCAATGATTTATTGTTTATTTATACTATGGACCATGGTGGATTTAACAGCAATGGTTCTTATTTATGTTTATGGGGTAATTCAAGCGAATATATGGATGTTTCTGAATTCACATCATTGGTTAATCAGATTAATGCAAAGGCAATCAATATTGTGATGGGACAATGTAATAGTGGTGGGTTTGTTGAATATTTTAAAGGTAATTCGAAAGTAAGTATTACTACCGCTTGTAAAAAGGATGAATCTTCATATGCTATGTCAAATCTGAAATATGATGAATTTGTATATTATTGGACAGAAGCATATAATAATACACTATCTGTCCATTCTAATTTTATATCAACAGAAAAAGCTTTTAATTACGCTAAAAGTCATGACACAAAATCTGAGACACCTCAATTTTACGCATCTAATTTTAATTCGACAAGTGTATCAATAAATGATGTTTGGACTGAAGTTACAGGTTTTGTGAACTTCAATGGCAATGGATCATCACATTTAACAAGATCTTTTGATGGAGCTATTGGAACAATTCCCATTAAAACGACTTATCCGATAGAAATTGTAATTACTCATCCGAATACTCCTATTTCAACCAACTGGAGTGTATCGAATATTAATGATATAACACAAATTGGAATACCAAACAGCACAAATACATTTTACATCAAAAGTAATGCAACTTTCCCTGTCATTGTTAATTTAGATATGCCAAATTATGAGCCGATATCATTCCGTTTTGTATTAGACTCCTCAAAGTCTTTCAAAGTTGCATTGGAAGGAGCAGGAACAAGTCTAAATGTAGAAATTGATGAAAACTCTTCAGCTCGATCTCTTCAGTCAAAAATACCGACCTATGAAATCTATAACATTAACGGCACTAAAGTAGCAAATGGAAAACTACCTGAAAAAATCAATTCAATTAATACCAGCAATTTTCGAAAAGGTATTTATGTTATAATTATTAATAGTAATAACGATAAATTTGAAAACAAATTCACTATTTCATAATATTTAAATTTGAATACGGGCTACTTATATAATGAAAGTTGCTCGTGTTCTTTTTTAATCTCATCTTTATTTAAAGTAGCATCTAAATTCCATACAGTAATATTTTTATAAAACCTTCCGAACCAACTAATGTCCGAATCTTGAAGTATCGACGTTCTTGATTGCTTTCTTCTTATAACCACCGAAGCGGTAGCTGAGATGGAGAATGAATGCGCGTGAATAGAAATCGTTGTTCATGTCCAGATATTGCCCCTTGAAGCGGACCTTCAGATTCGGCATGCCAGAGTTCAGGATATCACTACAACGGACGGACAGGCTTATTCTGTCGTTGGCAAAATTCCATTTCAACCCGGCAGTGAGGTTATAGATTGTTTCAATGTCGAAAGTTCCCTGAATCATTGGAGTTTGCACACTTCCCATCAGTTCGATAGCAAGAAACTTATTTACTTTGAAAGTGTTGTCCAGTGTACCACTGAACATCCATTTCTTCCGGTTAAAAGGGATATCGAAAAAGTCGTCGCAACGCTGGTGAACCTGCATGCCGACCAAAGTAAGCCGTGAATCCAGCCAATTTCCGGCTTTAAAAGGCAATATGACGTTTGCCCCCCACATCTGCATATAGTTCCAGTTCATATTCTTATAGATTAAAGCCAACCGGTCGGTCGATTGATAGCCTGCCTGCACGAAATAATCGGAAGAATGCATGAGAAACAGGCCGAAGATATATTTCTGTTTCCATATATAATTGCCATTCAGATTATAGGTTGTCGACGGTTTCAATCCCGGCGTCCCCCAAAGCTCGGTATATCCATTCAGATGGCTGACGGAAGACTGCATATCCCAATAGCCCGGATAGGTCTTATTCGTCGATAACGAAAGTTGGAACAGATGTTTGGGAGATTTGACATACGTCAGGGATGCTTGCGGATAGACCGCCCATTTACGATAACTGCCGATGGTATAATATTCACCTGTGGCGGAGACAGAAACCGACGTCCCTGTTTCATAGTTTTTACTCAGGGAGACATAGACATCGGCAGTCTGTTCGCGAAGCCGGGAATCCGTATTTTCGGTCGGGATATCGCCTGTGACCTTATCATAGGTTTGGAAGTCACGGTCTTTCGCAAACCGGTAGGATACTCCGTAACCCAAATCCCATTCTTTAGCCAAAGAACGCTTCCGGTCAGCATAAATAGAATACCGGTCGATCTTTTGACCGCCGGTTATAGAGAAACGGCTTTGACCTCCATCCGCATAGTCCGCATGCAAAGTCTGGTTATTATCGGATGTATAATGCGTGTAATCACCACCTACTTCGAGTCCGGATCCGGAATGATATTGCAACGTGACGTTGTGCATACGGGTTTCGACATATTTATCGACATTGCTTGCTTGGAAATTACCGGAGGTCAGGCTATTGCTATGCTGGTCAGGAGTGAAACTGCCGGTATAAGCGATATTGAGATTGTCCTTATCATTCAGATTATATTCGAACGCAGTCCTGAGATTGTGGTTCCAATACTTCATACGTAACTGCTCGTTTTGTCTGATATCGTACACTTGATTTTTCAATGTATGCCTGGAATAAAGATCCATATATTCCATCTTTTTCACATCATTGGCTCCATACATGACATCAAAGGCCATCTTAGGCGTCGATAAGCGGAAATTGGCGTTCGCCCCGCCGCTATTGAAATATTGGTTTGTGTAATCAGCGTTAACTTCTCCCTGGAAAGAATAATCATTCGAACGTTTCAGGACGATATTGATCGCTGCTCCTCTGACATGATATTCGGGAGGTGTGCTGTACATGACTTCCGCCTTTTCCACCCGGTCCAACGGAGTATTGCGCAAAAGCGTCTCGAGTTGCCCGCCATCCATCGTTGTCGGTTTTCCATTCAGGATAACGGTCAGGTTTCCCGTACCGGCCAAAGTAAGTTCGCCTTTACTCTCCATTACACCGGGGAGCTTAGTCAGAGCCTCGTACGCATTATTCACCACTCCGTCGCCGGCAAGAACGGACAGATCATATCCCAAACGTCCCTCTTCCACCTTCACAAAAGGACGTTCCGCTTTTACCACGACCTCATCCAAAGCATAATCCTGCGGATCGAGCTGAATGACACCGACATCTCTGCCCTTTCCTGTGATTTCTTTAGTCTTATACAAGAGATGTTGTACGATCAACCGGTATTCTTCCGGCTGGCTATCCAGCACAAAGGCTCCATCTTCATTTGAAATAGAGGCGTTTATATAAGTAGAATCGATTGTCTGTAAAACGATGGTCGCACCGTCTACCGGCTGATTTTTAGTGTCCGTAACCTTTCCTGTGATATTCTGTGCCTGCAAGGAGACAGCATAGAATAATAGTAAAATACCGATTCCGACTTTCATATAATATACAGTTTGTATTAATTCCCACTCACCCTAACAAGGGGTATTCATCACTCACCGGGCACAATTACATGCCCATCATTTCCTAATACGCCGTAAACATACGAAATTAGTATAAAAGCCGAAGCCATTTTATCCGTTTACTGCCATTTCATTAAAGAATCTTATCAAAAAGATGAGGTATTTTTATATGTAACTCCACTCTCTATCGGAGAAATATGGATGTCAGGGTTATACAAAATGATTGTCATTCCGTCCAAAAGGAAACGTGCCGATATACGTTTGTGAAGAGGTTATTTCATCAACATATGCTACTTTTTTGCAGAAAGCACGTAGAAAAAAAACGAAAAAAAACAGAAATGTTCAGAAACATCCGTCCTCGCCTTTTGCCATATGTGAACTACAAATGATGATTTACTAAAAAAACCGTTGGTCCAAATCGAAACTGTAGCGCATATAATTGGGTTTTCTACCCCATATATATCAAATTACACTTGCGGGTAATATTTTTAAGAGACCCTTCACTATGAAAAAAAATAACTAATTTTACTGGCAGGAACCAAAGACATTCACAAGTATGCATATTATCTTATCCCCGGCCAAGACGATGACCGGAACATCCAAAATAAAAGCACCTGCCGGTACGACGCCCCGGTTCAACCAGGAAGCGATCGAGATAGCCTTGCACATGGCGCAATATTCCGCCGAAGAATTAAGCAGGATGCTAAAGCTCAGTCCCAAGTTGATGCTGGAAAGTTACAACCGTTTTCGGAATTTCCATTCTGCGGAAGAAGAACCGTTACAGGCTCTGCTGGCTTATACAGGTGTCGTATTCAAAAATATCAATCCTAAAGATTTTACAGAGGCAGATTTCCGTTTTGCCCAGGATCACCTGCGGTTCGTTTCCATTTGTTACGGCCTTCTTCGCCCGTTGGACCTGATCAAACCTTACCGGATGGAATATGATGTCAAACTTCCCGAATTAGGAGAAGGGAATATGTACGCTTACTGGCGCACCCGGCAAACGGAACCGCTGATAGAAGAAGTGAAAGCCGACGATAACCTGCTGGTCAACCTGGGAAGTATGGACCTCCAACCTTCATTCGACTGGAAAAAGGTAGAACAATCCGTCCGCGTCATAACGCCGGATTTCAAAGTCTGGAAAAACGGCAAAACCGAAACGATCGTAATCTACGCCAAGATGGCACGCGGACAAATGACGCGTTACATCATTAAAAACCGGATTACCGATCCGGAAGCATTAAAAGGCTTTACCTGGGAAGGGTTCAGGTACAGGGAAGATATGTCCGAAAAAGACAGGTGGGTGTTTTTACAGGATTAAAAAAAGAAAATGTGCCGGAAACAGATAACCGGTCCGGCACATCCTCTAACTATAATTATCTCTTTACATTTTACCTCTCAAAGGCACACTAATCCCCATATAAAGATTCGTTGCATTTCCGCTTACCGGAATGAATTGAGGCGTTACCTTCGTAAACATATAATCGGAACCGATAAAGAAGTTGATCCATGACGGAGTGAAGTTCAACGCCAGGCCGTATGTTTTAAACTTGCTATGAATAAAAGAATAGCTCAGTGCCGCTTCAAACCATTTGATCGGACGATAATTGGCGGAAACGGTCAGTTCCGTGTAAGCCTTCGGGGAATATAGACGCGTAGAGGACAACAAGCCGAAACCTAACTTGTTTTCCAGCATACGGTATTCACCTCCGACATTGATCGTCGAACGCAAACGGCTGGTACGGCCTTCCGATGCTTTCTGTGTGAAATGGAACAGGTTCTCAAAGTCATTCTTCATTGCATCGAACTGTTCACCCATGCCCTGCGAGCCTTCAGCGACATGATCACCGATTGCCAGGTCGAAACCATCGAAATCAAAAGTCCCGTTCACTTCGCCAAAGGTATTGCCGCTCTTGTTCCAGCTTACAAACCCCAGATCCAGAACAGCTGCCGATAATGTGATATTTTCCGTCAACTGGTAAGTAGCCCCTAAATCGACCCCCATACCGAACCCGCTCAGCCCCGGACTGTCGAAGTCGAAACTGCTGATATATTCGCGTCCCTGTTCATCGGTTTCCATCTCCGGAACCAGACCTTTCATAGAGGCGCTCATGGTACCGGTCGACGTTACCGACCATTTCGTGTCGTTCATCACCGCATGCAAATGTGTAATATTGGCATCCATCGATCCGACACCCAACAGCAGTTTCACCTTACCGCCAACCGTCAGTTTTTCTTTGATCGGGCGTGAATAGCCGACGCCAGTTTCCAGATAGGACTCTGCATAAGCCGAGATATCCCGGATATCATAAGCCGTCCCCTCGGCAGTGTTGCCCCGTTTCATAAACTCGAACATCGTTTTCGGTACCCGTACATTTGCCAGGCCTTTCAGCGAGACATCGACTGTCCAGAACCCTTTTCCGGCATACCAGCCACCGGACAGTATTTGCGTCCCGAACTCTGCATTTATCTGATTGTTATCTTTGAGATTATTCAGAAAAGACTCCGTATTGACAGAGTTATCCATAAACGTAACGGTTTTGCCGTTCTTCGGGAATAAAATATTATCGACAGCAATACCATTGGTCGTATAAGAAGCATTGACAGCTCCCAGGACAGGAATGGAAACATATCCTCTCTCAGGACGGAAAGCCGGATTCAAAGCTGTACGGGCCGGAGAATTCTCCATAAAATAAGCCGTTCTCAACTGCTGGGCAGATCCAGATATTACGGTTAGGCCGAATAAAACCGAAGCCAGCAATATTCTGGCTAATTTAATATATGTAGTATTCATTTTCTTAGCACAAAATAGATTGGTAAATCGATTAAATAGAAATGCCTCCTGCTTTCTTCAACTTTAATTTCATCGAGATCGTCTGACCATCCTTCAAGGTTTCCGGTTTCTCACGACCTTTCAGATGCATTTTGAAATCAATGTTGCGGGCTGTTGCCATCTTAGGCATATTTTCGGAAGTAATTTCGAAAGAGACATCTCCGCTCGCTCCTTTTACATCCTGCAAAGGAAAAGATATATCCAATTGGCTACCAGACTCATCAAGGATAAGCATTTCGATCGTCAGGTCAAAAGGCATTTCATTAGTTACTGTGCCATAGATGGTTGCCGTACCGCCCGAGAATATGTAATCGACAAACGACTCGTCGAAAGCATCCTTGACATGCTCCGTCGTCACGGCTTCAAAATCGACAGCCGGAGCCAGAGGAGCTTCGAAACGATAACGGATATTCGATAATGCACCTGCAGGAAGTTGAGCCGCCTGTGCCCGGTTTCCCCATAAATGGAGTTCCAAGGTTTCGGGAACATCTTTTATCGCATCCGGCAATTCTTCATTCTGGCAGAACGTAAATCCGGCTGCAACAGAAGAAGCCTCCGGCCCTATCCATATATTCTGCGTCGCCGGTGAAAATGTAAAGAAAGAAACCGGTGAGGCCGGTTTGCCTTTAATATCCATACGGCAATCCAATGTTCCTTCCTTCAAACCGCTTTCCAACAATAAATGCGGATCTGCCAGACTCAACTTGAAACTTTCGTCGAACAGCCCTTTCAGATCCTGCAAAGAAATTATGCTGGAAGCCACAACCTCAAAACCTTCATCGGCCCGCAAATCATTCTTTCGAGCCTGCAACGTTCCTTCATAACGTGCCACATAACTACCGTCCGCATCTATTTTGACAGATGGTACCTTATACACTTTAATCACATCATCGACAGTGATAGCACCTGTGCCCAACGGGGCAACCCACTCGTCCCCCACTACCAGATCGTCGGTATCGATGTCCGATAAGTCGTACTTGCTATCCACACATGAAGTTCCCACACAACACAAGCATAGCACTAAAGATTGAAATAAAATTTTACCTTTCATTATAAAAAACTCTAAAGTATTTATTTTAAAATAAAGTCTAATCGATCGCAAAAGTATCTAAAAATATTCACCCGACCTTATATTTCATTCCTGAAATTCGGGTATTTAGGCTTATCCGTTTGTTTCTTACGATAAAATAGGAATCCGTATATTCAATAAATCACATAACAGAACGTTATTACTTAAAATGCTTTAAACATGATTTTATGAAACGAACCTTCAGCATACTATTGCTCATTTTACTGGTTACTTATGCCAAAGAAGGCTATGAACTGGTAACCCGGGAAGCCCCGGTAAAATGTTCCGTCACCGGTTCCCTATCGGACGTGGCAGACGAAGTGATTGCGATCCCTCTGGAAACAAACACACGATGCATACTCAGTCATGCCAAGCTGATCAAACGTGACAGGGATAACCTGTTTTTACTTAGCAACGGGCAGTTGTACCACTTCAACTGTTCCGGCAAATTTATCAACCAGATCACTTATAGCCACCCGTCTTACAAAAATAATATCCTGATATCCGATTATGTAATCGACCCTGTTCACCAACAGTTGATCGTTACCGATGACCGGCAGAACGTACACTATTATAATTACGAAGGAGAATTCTTAGGCAAGATCAACCTGTCGGAAAACCATTTATGCCGGTCGTTAGGCAAACTTGCCTATTATGATAATCATATCTGGGCAACGGTCGACAGAACGATTCCGAGAGAAGAATACAATAATCAATTGTGCGTGGAGCAATGGTTGTATAAATTCGATACGACTTTCCATGCGGTGGAGGCCCGCAAGCTGGCGGCTGCCGAACTGGGACGCCTTACGATCGGCCATATGCTGGAACCGGAGGTGGCTGTAGCCAACAGACAGGTATATGTCCTGGCCCCTTCTCTCCAGCCGGACCTGCTTCTACAGGACACGCTCTATCTGATCAGCCAGAACAAACTAAATATTACAGACGATTATTCCTCTATCCTTCCCTTACGCATCGGTAGCCGTTTTCTGGTTTCGACACACTACAACCCGAATGCAGAGGACAAATGCTACACATTCTGTTATGACCGCAGGGAAGATCATGCTTATAATGTACAAGGCGGACTGGATGATAATTTCTACGGGACCGGGCGAATCCCTGAGTTACAGGCAATGGACGTATACAGCAATTCCTATTGCTATTCTAAAAGCAGCGAAGAGGTCAAACAATCATTTCCGGACCGTAAGGCCGGCGACAACCCGGTCATTTTCATCGTAAAGCTGAAAGCCTGAAAAAAGAAACGCAGACAAATTTAAAATCTATCTGCGTTTCCCTGCGCCTTATAGTAAGCGAAAGACGGGTTGCTTATTCTTCGTCTTCACTTTCATCTTCCTTCATATTGTGGAACACGTTCTGAACGTCGTCGTCTTCTTCCAGCTTTTCAATCAATTTTTCGATTGCTTCACGCTGTTCGGCTGTTACGTCTTTCAGATCGTTCGGTATGCGGACAAATTCGCTGCTTGTAATCTCGAAACTGTTTTCTTCGAGGTATTTCTGGATAGCGGAGTTCTGTGCAAATTCGCCGTAGATTACGACTTCGTCTTCGTCTTCGTCTAATTCGTCCACACCATAATCGATCAATTCCAATTCCAGGTCTTCCAGTGAGATACCTTCTTTTTTAGCAATATGGAATACGCACTTATGGTCGAACAGGAATTCGAGGCTGCCGCTCGTACCGAGCGAACCGCCGTGTTTGTTGAAATAGCTACGAACGTTTGCAACCGTACGGGTTGTATTGTCAGTTGCCGTCTCAACAAAAATAGCAATACCGTGAGGGCCGTATCCTTCGTAGTTCATCTCCTTATAACCGGAGAAATCCTTTTCAACAGCACGTTTGATAGCACGTTCCACATTCTCCTTCGGCATGTTCTCTTTCTTGGCATTCTGCATCAATGCACGCAAATGAGGGTTGTTCTCAGGATCCGGACCACCGGCTTTTGCGGCTATCGTAATTTCTTTTCCTAACTTAGTAAATACACGGGCCATATTGCCCCAACGCTTAAACTTTCTCGCCTTGCGAAACTCAAACGCTCTTCCCATGATTTATGATCTTTATTTTTTAATATTTAATTCTTAATTTTCAATTTATCTCAATTGTGCGCCTAACTTCTGTTCCAGGTTTGTCTGGATCTTTTTCATGATAGCATCGATCTGCTTATCATTCAAAGTCTTTCCTTCATCCTGCAAATAGAAGCTGACAGCGTATGACTTCTTTCCTGCCGGCAGATTCTTTCCTTCGTATACATCGAACAAAGCAACATCTTTCAACAGTTTACGTTCGCTATCCGTTGCGATCTTTTCAATTTCCGCAAATTGAACCGTCTTATCCAGCAACAAGGCGAGGTCGCGTTTTACAGCCGGGAACTTGGAGATTTCAGAGAAAGTAACCTTGCTCTTCTTGACTTCCTTCATCAACAACGTCCAGGAAAGTTCTGCATAGTAGACATCCGTGTCGATATCCATTTCCTTACAGAGCTTCGGACTGACAATACCCATCGTACCCAACTGGCGGCCGGATGAAGTCGTAATGCTCAGACCTGCCGAATAAATATCATTAGCCAGATTACCGAAGATAACCTTCTGCAGGTTTACACCGAGACGGACCAGAATATTTTCCACATACGCTTTCAACTCGTATACGGAAGATTTTTCATCCGGATGCGCCCAACTGTTATCCACATGGCTACCGCTCACCCACAAGCCCAGACGGTAATCTTCCGAAAATTCGGCCAGCGTTTCACCTTCTTTCTTATGATCGACATTGTAATCGTAGCAGTTACCAAATTCGAAGAAACGGATATTACCGTTCTTACGTTTCGCATTATGTTCAACACTTTCCAAACCACCGAACAATAACGTCTGGCGCATACAATTCAGATCGGCACTCAACGGATTCATCAGCATCACACAGTGGGAAACCGGATAAGTGGAGAGATTGTCATAGTAAGCCGAGCGGGTCAACGAGTTATTCAGAATCTCATTGAAACCACAGCCGCAAAGCTGTTCGGAAATCAGGTTCTGCAATTTATAACTGCGGTCGGTCGGAGTCTGATAGCTCAGATTTGACTTCACGTTGTCGCTGAACTCCACATTATTATATCCGTAAATACGGAGGATATCTTCGATCACGTCGACATCGCGTTGCACATCTATACGATATACGGGCACATCGATCACCAAACCTTCAGCCGTTTCAGAAACGATCTTCATTTCCAAGCTTTCCAGGATACTCTTAACGGTTTCAACCGGAATCACCTTACCGATCAACGTATTGACCTTCCCGTAAGTCAGTTCCACGCGATAGGGAGCAGCAGGAACCGGATAGATATCCTGGATAGCGCCCGTAATCGTTCCGCCTGCCACTTCCTGAATCAACAGGGCGGCACGCTTCATCACTTCGACCGTCTGATTCGGATCCAGACCGCGTTCATAGCGGAAAGAAGCATCCGTGTTCAGACCGAAACGACGGGCTGTCTTACGAATCCAGGTCGGATGGAAAGTTGCAGATTCCAAAAAGACATTCTTCGTCTGTTCCGTCACGCCGGAATCGAGTCCGCCGAATACGCCGGCGATACACATCGGCTCTTCTACATTGCAGATCATCAGGTCGCGATTAGTCAACGTACGTTCGACGCCATCGAGTGTCACGAATTTAGAACCTTCTGTTGCTGAGCGTACCACGACTTTATCACCTTTGATCTTATCGGCATCAAAAGAGTGCAAAGGTTGTCCTACGCCATGCAGGATATAGTTTGTGATATCCACTACATTGTTAATAGGACGCAAGCCGATCACCTTCAAACGATTCTGCAACCATTCAGGACTTTCCTTTACGGTTACGCCTTTGATCGTAATTCCTGAATAGCGCAGGCATGCTTCCGTATTTTCAACGACTACTTCGATAGCCGGAGTTTCATCATCGATCTTGAAAGCGTCCACGCTCGGACGTTTCAGGTTGGCAGGCTTACCGTTCTGTTTCAGGTAAGCAGCCAAGTCGCGGGCTACGCCGAAATGGGAAGTGGCATCCACGCGGTTCGGCGTGATATCGACTTCCAGCACGTAGTCGCTCTTTACATTATAATATTCTTTGGCCGGGGTACCGACTACCGCATCAGCCGGCAGCACGATGATACCTGCATGATCCGTTCCGATACCGATTTCGTCTTCAGCGCAGATCATACCGTTCGATTCAACGCCACGGATTTTGGAGCGCTTGATCGTAAAGCATTCGTCGCCATCATACAATTTAGTACCGTTTACAGCAACAACCACTTTCTGCCCGGCAGCCACATTCGGTGCGCCGCAAACAATCTGCAGGGGTTCTGCGCCGCCTACATTCACGGTTGTAATATGAAGGTGGTCGGAGTTCGGGTGTTCTTCGCAAGTAAGAACTTCACCGATGACAAGCCCTTCCAATCCGCCTTTAATAGTTTGAACTTCTTCTACTCCGCCGGTTTCCAAACCGATAGAGGTAAGTGCTGCTGCTACTTCATCAGGCTGTAAATCAAAATCAAGATAATCTTTCAGCCAATTGTAAGATATATTCATCGCTTTAAAATTTATTCAGTAAAGAGACGGGCCATCCGGCCCACGCCAAATTGACGGGCAAAAATACAAATAATTATTTAAAATATGGGGCAATAGCAAAATGAAAATAAAGTTCCATGCCCGTGAAACTAAAATTCCATGGGCATGAAAGAAAAATTCCATGCCGGCGAAATTATATTCAATAACTTTGTATCTTTGCGACATGACAAAGACATTTAAATCGGATTTGGTTTTGTAAACAATCTGTTTCTTCCGATACAGATTGTCCTCTCGTTAGCTCTCGGATAATACCTTTTCGAGGGTGATTTTCTATTATTATAATTCAAGTTTAATCGGTGTACAATGATGAAGGCATTGTTATGCTTTCCGTGTACACAAAATACATTAAGACAATGAGTAACGAAAATAAAACTATTCACGATTTCGAACTGAATTTAATCTGCGACTTCTTTTCCAATATGGAACGGCAAGGTCCCGGAAGTCCTGAAGTGACGCTGAAAGCATTGAGCTTTATAGATAATCTAACCGACAAATCCCTTATCGCCGACATCGGCTGCGGGACAGGCGGTCAAACAATGGTATTAGCAAAGCATACATTAGGACAGATTACCGGCCTCGACCTCTTCCCCGGCTTTATTGATATCTTCAACCGCAATGCGAAACAGCTTGGGTTGCAAGACAGGGTTAAAGGTATCGTCGGCTCAATGGATAACCTTCCTTTTCAGAAGGAAGAGTTTGATCTGATCTGGTCGGAAGGTGCTATTTATAATATCGGCTTTGAACGTGGACTGAAAGAATGGCGTAAGTATTTGAAAACAGGTGGATATCTCGCCGTTTCCGAAAGTTCGTGGTTTACAGACGAACGTCCTAAGGAAATCAACGATTTCTGGGTAGATGCATATCCTGAAATAGATACGATTCCCAATCAGGTTGCCAAGATATACAAAGCAGGATATTTGCCGGTTGCCACATTCATTCTGCCTGAAAATTGCTGGACAGAGCATTACTTTGCTCCAAAGATTGCAGCCCAAAAGATCTTTCTTAGTAAATATGCCGGGAATAAAACTGCCGAAGAATTCAGCGCACTTCAATCTTCTGAAGAAGTCCTATATCGCAAGTATAAAGAATTCTACGGTTATACATTCTTCATCGCAAAAAAGACCAAGCAGTGATTTATTTCCGATTCACCTGTAGAAATAGTTGAAATTAACCTCTATTCAAACAGTGCGGGTATTCAATTCAAAGAATGCCCGCACTTTATATTTTGCGGACTACTATAAATCTCCTACCTTTGCACCACAAATCTGAAATATAATTTTATGCGCATAGATATACTGACCGTACTTCCTGAGATGATCGAGGGAATGGTAAACTGCTCCATTGTGAAACGGGCACAAGACAAAGGTTTGGCAGAAATACATTTACATAATCTGCGGGATTACACAACCAACAAATGGCGGCGTGTAGACGATTATCCTTTCGGGGGCGAAGCCGGCATGGTGATGCAGATCGAACCCATCGACCGGGCCATCTCGGCTTTGAAAAGCGAAAGGAAGTATGATGAAGTAATTTACACATCGCCGGATGGGGAAACTTTCAACCAGCCGATGGCAAACAGTATGTCGATGCTGGACAATCTGATTATCCTTTGCGGGCATTATAAAGGAATTGACTACCGCATCCGCGAACATCTGATAACAAAGGAAATATCCGTCGGCGATTATGTCCTGACAGGAGGTGAACTGGCTGCCGCCATCATTACGGATGCGGTCGTACGCCTTATTCCCGGAGCGATCGGCGACGAACAAAGCGCCCTCTCCGACTCGTTCCAGGATGACTTGCTGGCCCCTCCGGTCTATACACGGCCGGCCGATTATAACGGTTGGAAAGTGCCCGAAGTCCTTTTGTCCGGACATCAACGCAAGATTGAAGAATGGCGCCTCGGGCAGGCTCAGGAACGGACTGCCCGGCTACGCCCCGATTTATTGAAGTAGATCGTTTTTACTTCTGCTCTACCACGAAATTATAGATAAACGTATATTCATACGTGTTATTTTCCGCAGTAGCGCCATTCACAGGGTTGATCTTTTCTTCAACCGTCATGCCTGTGATATAATCGCCGGTCAATGTATAGCGGAATGTGTATTCGGCACAGATATCCGTTGCTTCGGAGACATAATACCAATAAGCGCGGGTCGGCAGATTCAGATTCATCTTCCCATACATCAGGTTGATTGGGGAAATCATGTCGAAGCCGACCGGCTGGAATGAGTTTACAACCCGGAAAGGGAAGTTATCCGGACGCAGTTGCGAGTCGTACTCGTACGTGATCTCTTTCTGCGGCAAGTAAGCGTAATGTACTATGTTTCCATTTTCCCATGAATAACGGTCCACCTCACCCAATTCTCTTGTCTGATATCCCGAACCGTTCTCGTTCGGCCACCGGATAATCTGCGAAACCGATTTCAACCAGTTGGAGTTGTAAGTATAACTACTTTCCGTTGCCGTATATACAGCGTTACTCATATACTTATTTTCAGACTTTTCCTCCTTTGTGGCAATTATATTCCCGCTCAACTTATAAACCGTATGAACAAAGGGATTTGTCAAAGAGCCGTTATCCATCTTCACACCGCTCACGGAAATCGTCTTGTCTACTATTATATAATTATCGGTATATTGGTTTCCACCCATATTCAGCACAATCCGGTTGATTTGTTTGTCCTGATCGTACGTAATATCCGCATCAAAGAAAGTATTTCCGTTTTTTGTACAGCTGACGTTCGTTAACTTATTCAACTCGGGAACATACGGCTTATCATCATCTCCACAAGACACAAGTCCTACCGCTATCAAAAGCATACTTAAAAATTTCTTCATCTCTCTTTCTTTTTATTATTCGATCTTACAAAAATAGGACATTTGCTAAAATAACGGACGAAGTAACCTATTTTAAGTAATTCTACTTGAAGAAATGCAAGTAAACCATTAGTTTTGCAACATAATTTATCACAATAAATAGCTAATAACAAACATCTTACAATAAGATAAAACGTAAAGCATACAATATCTAAAATTTAATAACATGAGAATGAAACATCTGACGGTGGCAGCACTTACATTATGGCTGTCTGTTTCTTGTAGCCAAAGACAAGAAGATTTTCCGTTTCGCAACCCAGATCTCCCTATCGACGAACGTATAGACGACCTCTTGAAGCGTCTGACTGCCGAAGAGAAAGTCGGACAAATGATGAACACGACTCCGGCAATCGAACGCCTCGGCATTCCCGAATATGATTGGTGGAACGAAGCCTTGCATGGCGTCGCACGTGCCGGAAAAGCAACTGTTTTTCCACAGGCGATCGCGATGGCGGCAACTTTCGATGACGACGCCCTGCACGAGACATTCACAATGGTGAGTGATGAGGCCCGTGCCAAATACCATCAGTATCAAAGAGATAAAGAGTACGATCGCTATAAAGGCTTAACCTTCTGGACTCCGAATATCAACATCTTTCGTGATCCCCGCTGGGGCCGTGGCATGGAAACCTATGGAGAAGATCCATACCTGACTGAACGGATGGGCATTGCCGTAGTGAAAGGTTTGCAGGGAGACGATCCGAAATACTTCAAGACACATGCTTGCGCCAAGCATTATGCAGTCCATAGCGGGCCTGAATGGAACCGTCACGAGTTTGACGTCACGGTGACGCCCCGTGATTTATGGCAGACCTACTTGCCTGCATTCGAGGCATTGGTGAAAGAAGGAAATGTACAGGAAGTCATGTGTGCCTACAACCGCTATCAAGGCAAGCCCTGTTGCAGCAGCGACAAACTGCTCATCGACATCCTTCGCAACAGCTGGGGATATGAAGACATCATCCTTTCCGACTGCGGCGCGATCAACGACTTCTGGCAACGGGACGAACGTACGCCCCGCCACGAGACACATCCCGATGCGGAAAGCGCATCTGCCGATGCCGTCCTGAACGGAACGGACCTGGAATGCGGCAATAGCTACCGGGCTTTAGTCAAAGCCCTGAAAGACGGGAAGATATCCGAACAGGATCTGGATGTTTCACTCCGCCGCCTGCTGAAAGGACGTTTCGAACTGGGTATGTTCGATCCGGACGAACGGGTTCCTTATGCACAAATCCCCTACAGTGTGGTGGAAAGCCCCGAACATGTGGCACAAGCACTCGAAATGGCACATAAGAGCATGGTGTTGCTGAAAAACAAGAACAACACGCTGCCGTTGAGCAAAACGATCCGGAAAATTGCGGTTGTCGGTCCGAATGCAGCCGACTCGACCATGCTTTGGGCGAACTATAACGGCTTCCCGACGCATACCGTAACGATACTGGAAGGTATCCGCAACAAAGTACCCGATGCAGAAATAATCTACGAACTGGGATGTAATCATGCCGCCGACTTCGTAATCCAGGACCTGGGCAACAACATCACTTCCACTGCCGGACAAGGATTTGCTTCGGAGTTCTTCAACAATACGGAATTTAAGGGCGAAGCTGCTTACAAAGGTTTAGCAAACCAGTTGCATTATACGACAGGCGGAAATACGCAGTTTGCACCGAATGTAAACCTGACGAACTTCACAGCACGTTTCACCGGCGAGTTTGAAGCACCCGAAACGGAACAGGTCGAGATCAAGATATCAGGGAATGACGCTTTCCGCCTCTTTGTCGGAGATGAAAAAGTAGCCGAAGTATGGGAAAACGAATACGGGGCGGAAAAGACGTATATACTGAATGCGGAAAAGGGAAAGAAATATCCCGTCAAGATCGAGTATATGCAACGTACAGGCAGCGCCGACCTCAATTTCCAGATCGGCACACGGCGCCCGGTCGATTTTGCCGCCACGGCTACCAAAGTTAAAGATGCGGATGTGATTGTCTATGTCGGAGGCATTTCTCCCCGCCTGGAAGGTGAAGAGATGCCGGTCAACGTGGAAGGTTTCAAGAAAGGCGACCGCACCAATATCGAAATACCGAAAGTACAGCAAGAAATGGTAAAAGCGCTGAAAGCGACGGGTAAACCGGTCGTTTACGTACTTTGTACGGGAAGCGCCCTGGCTCTGAATTGGGAAGACGCCAATATCGATGCGATTCTGAATGCGTGGTATGGCGGACAGGAAGCCGGAACAGCGGTTGCCGACATTCTGTTCGGCGACTACAACCCGTCAGGACGTCTGCCGATCACATTCTATAAATCGATCGACCAGTTGCCGGGTTTCGAAGATTATAGCATGAAAGGCCGCACGTATCGTTATATGACCGAAACACCACTTTACCCGTTCGGATACGGTCTGAGCTACACGAACTTTGCTTATCAGAATGCAAAGCTGTCTTCCGGCAGGATTGCCAAAGACCAGTCTGTCACGCTGACATTCGACATTGCCAACACCGGCAAAATGGATGGTGATGAAGTCGCACAAGTCTACATCAAGAACCCGAATGATCCGGAAGGGCCGGTCAAGGCGCTGAAAGCATTCGTGCGTGTCCACGTAAAAGCCGGCGATAGCCAGGAAGTCAACATCGAACTGACTCCCGAAGCCTTCCACTCTTTCAACGACAACACGCAAACGATGGAAGTCCGCTCCGGAAAATACCAGATACTTTACGGCGGTTCATCCGACGACAAGACCTTGCAAAAATTAGAGGTGACAATCGAATAAAAAACAAACGCCGCAGGTCTCTCCGGATGATCCGGAAAACCTGCGGCATTTTATCTATTCCACAACCCTATAGGTTGTTATCCGATATACGTTTCCATAAACTTAGCACCCGGAACCGGTGAAATCGTTACAACATCCGTATCAGCCGGGATCAAAACCGTCTGCCCCTGATGTACATAAATTTCATTGCCTTTATTATCACGGATGGATGCTTTCCCCTCCATACAGATATAAACGACAAAAGAATCCAGATCGGAGAAATCACGCACCATGATCGTATCGATATCCAACAAATTAGTTGTAAAATACTTGCAATCTGCAAGCTCTACAGTCGCATTCGTATGCGCTTTGTAATGGGTACGGTAATCCGGATACAAGGTATAATCGATCGCATCTTTTGCCAGTTCGGTATGCAATTCGCGGCCCTTACCGTCCGGTCCTTTGCGGTCGTAATCATAGATACGGTAGGTAATATTGCTCGTCTGCTGGATTTCAGCAATGAAACAACCGGCACCGATCGCATGCACACGGCCTGCAGGCAAGAAAAACACATCACCCGGATTCACCTCGTAACGCTGTAGCACATCCATGATCGTATTGTCCTCGACACGTTTCACATATTCATCCGCATCGATCTGTTTTGAAAAACCGGAATATAAGCCAGCACCTTTTGCTGCATTGATCACATACCACATCTCTGTCTTTCCGAAAGAATTGTGGCGTTCCTTTGCCAACTCGTCGTTCGGATGGACCTGGATAGACAAATCATCACGTGCATCGATAAACTTGATCAGTAAGGGAAACGTAGAGCCGAATTGTTCAACCACCTTTTTCCCCAACAGTTGTTTGCCATACGTACGGATCAGTTCGTCCAGCGTTTTACCTTCGAGTGCACCATTATCTACAACAGAATAATTACCTTCCACATGTGAAAGTTCCCAACTTTCACCGATACCTTCCTGTACCGGAGTGATGCCCTTAAACGGGCAGATATCAGAGCCTCCCCAGATAATCTTCTTGAGGATAGGCTTAAATGTCATAGGATATAACATATTTGATTTATGATTTATAATTTATCAGATTTATGATTTATGATTTATGATTAGTGATCAACGCATAAATCATAAATCATAAATTATTTCGCTTTCCTCAGTACAACAGCGCTACGTGCCGGAATGTATAATTTGAGCCATTCTTTTTTATCTTTTTTATACAATGGGTCAAATTGTGTGAAATGGCGAATGGAATCATCCGCAAGTCCAAAACCCCCGAAACGGGTGGCATCGGTATTTAACATCACTTCATATTCGCCCCTCGGCACCAGGAAGCCGTAATCGGCAAACGATTTTGTCGGATTGAAATTGAATACGAATACCAGGTTTTTCCGCATATAAGCCAAAATCTGATCGCCGTCGTTATCCCATACTTTCTGTATCGGAGTGGACTGGAAGTTCTTCACGCTACGGATCATCTCCAGCATTTCGCGATCGAAATCGCCCAAGAAATGATATTTCAAATCCATATTATCGACCAGATTCCATTGGCGGCGTGCATATTTATGCGACCAGCCATTTCCTTCGCGCGGGAAGTCGATCCACTCCGGATGGCCGAATTCATTTCCCATAAAGTTCAGATAGCCTCCGTTGATGGTGGAGGCCGTAACCAGACGGATCATTTTATGCAAAGCCACACCCCGTTCCACCATAATGTTATGATCGTCTTTCTGCATGTGCCAGTACATATCGGCATCGATCAGGCGGAAGATGATCGTCTTATCTCCCACCAAAGCCTGGTCATGACTTTCAGCATAGCTGATTGTCTTCTCATCGGCACGGCGGTTCGTTGTCTCCCACCAGATGGAAGAGGGATGCCAGTCTTCGTCTTTTTTCTCCTTAATCGTCTTGATCCAGTAATCGGGGATATTCATTGCCATACGATAGTCGAAGCCATAACCGCCATCTTCATACTTAGCTGCCAATCCAGGCATTCCACTTACTTCTTCGGCAATCGTAATCGCATTTTTATTAACTTCGTGGATAAGCTTATTAGCCAATGTCAGGTATGCAATAGCATCTCCATCCTGATGACCGTTAAAATAATCACCATAATTGCAAAATGCTTCGCCCAGTCCATGACTATAGTAAAGCATCGAGGTTACCCCGTCGAAACGGAAACCATCGAATTTATATTCATCTAACCAGAACTTGCAGTTCGACAAAAGGAAATGAAGCACTTCATTCTTTCCATAGTCGAAACATAGCGAATCCCATGCCGGATGCTCACGACGCGTTCCACCCAGGAAATATTGCGTATAAGACCCGTCAAAACGTCCGAGTCCTTCTACTTCGTTCTTAACTGCGTGGCTATGGACGATATCCATAATCACGGCGATCCCCAGACTATGAGCATCGTCTATCAACTGTTTTAACTCTTCGGGCGTACCGAAACGGGAAGATGCGGCAAAAAAGCTGCTGACATGATAACCGAACGAGCCATAATAAGGATGTTCCTGGATAGCCATGATCTGAATGGCATTATACCCTTCCTTTGCAATACGGGGCAACACGATACGGCGGAACTCGTCGTAACTGCCGACCTTCTCTTCATTCGAAGCCATACCGATATGGCATTCATAAATCAGCAAAGGAGATACATTAGGCTTGAACCGCTTATGTTTAAACACATACGGTTTCTCGGGATTCCAGACTTGCGCGCTGAAAATTTTGGTATTTTCATCCTGAACGACACGCCGTATCCATGCAGGAATACGTTCCCCGCTGCCTCCTTCCCACTCGACCAAAAGTTTGAAGAGGTCTTCATGATGCAACAAATCTTCTGCAAGCGTGATCTCCCAAATGCCATTACCCAACCGTTGCAATTTATACCGGTCGTCTTTCTCCCATCCGTTGAAAGTTCCGATCAGGTATATAGCGGTAGCATTGGGCGCCCACTCACGAAATACCCATCCATTCTTTGTCTTATGCAACCCGAAGTAAAGATATCCGGAGGCCATTTCCGACAACGTCTGTTTACCGTTACCCGTCAGGCTTTTCTCCTTGTTTACTACGTATTGGTACCTTCCTTCTATTGCCTCCTTATAGGGGGCCAGCCAAGGGTCATTCTTTATTAGATTTAGCGACTCCATGATTTTTTGAGATTGGTTTCGCACAAAGATAGAAGAAAAAACTCACATATATACAAAAAGTCCGGATACTTTCCTATTTTCAAAAGATATAAACTTTCCATTTGCCTTTATTCCCCTATGGCAACCACACCAAAATCCAAAAAAATCAGACAATATCCTCCCTTAAAACAAAGATCTATAATAAATCACTGGCTCTTAACCCCATACCAGAATCAGCTGTTTGTTAAAAAATATTACCCTTGCTACTAATTTGAATTATATGGGGTAGAAAATCAAATTAGATGCGATAGTAGTTTCGATTTAGACCAATAGCTTTTTTCACCATAATACAATAAGGGGTGAAAAAAGCCGTATCAAAGAAAAAGCACCTTTACCAATCAATCATTTTACTACAAAAACAGGCTGTTTGCTATCAATTTATTTCATTTTACTCATTTTCATCGACACGTATATTCCTATTGTTATACCTTTTAGCCTAAAAACCACTTGTTTTTGCATCTTTTCCGGGAAATCATCTAAATGATTTTTCAAATGTTCTCAATGGTTTTGGAAAATCATTGAGATGTTTTCGGGAAAACATACAGATGAATTTGGAAAATCATTGAGATGATTTTACCAGACGAACCGGAATAAAAGAAAAAAGGATGCGTAAAAGACAACCGAAAGACCTTTGAATACAATTTTAACACCTCAAAAGCCTTACAGGGAAGACCTTTTATTATTGACATCTTGACGGAAATCCATCCTTTAAACTTACATTCCTATTTATTTCTTATGCATCATTCCGTTTTTCAAGCAACAGAAACAAACTTTCAGGTGATTCAGTATACAAAGTGACAATCGCTTCCCCTGTTTCCTTGTTCTATTTGTAACCACCCCGACGAATGGACGTATACAGACGAACCTAAAGAAGGCAAATCTGACATTCTGCAAAAAAACAAAATCGCCAATAAAATTTCTCATCACACAGGGAGCTATATTTAATTCCTTTTCTTATTTTTGCAAAAAACCGTTTAAAGATAGCAGATGAGTAAGGGAACAAAAAGCATAGCCTTCTATTTGATGATGATTCTGGTCTTTGGCTCACTCATGTATTTCATAGTCAAAGAAGGAGAAAGCCGGCAGGTCGACACGGCTATCCAATCGATGCAAAACGCCCCCCGGGATATGGGCGAAGGGTTCTTTGTGTTCTGGGATTCGGTCACTCATCATATCCAATCTTCAATCGGAATACTCCTTCTGCAAATCATTACCATATTGATCGTCTGCCGCCTGTTCGGCTGGATGTTCCAGAAGATCGGGCAACCAACGGTTATCGGTGAAATAGTAGCCGGTGTCGTACTCGGACCGTCCGTGCTCGGCCATCTCTTGCCGGGAGTATCCGCATTTCTCTTTCCACTTGATTCGTTAGGCAATATTACCCTATTAAGTCAATTCGGCCTGATCCTTTTTATGTTTGCCATCGGTATGGAACTGGATATCGGAGAAGTCCGGAAGAAGCTGAAAGAGACCATCCTGATCAGCCACACCAGCACGATCGTCCCGTTTTTCTTCGGCATGCTGACAGCCTATTATGTCTATGAATCATACGCCCATAAAGGGACGCCGTTCATATCTTTCGCCCTGTTTATCGGGATTGCCATGAGTATCACGGCCTTTCCTGTGCTGGCCCGTATTATCCAGGAAAAAGGATTGACTAAAACACATTTGGGCACGATTTCACTGGCAAGCGCCGCCAATGGAGATATTACCGCCTGGTGTTTGCTGGCTGTCGTGATTGCCATCGCCCAGGCCGGCAGTATGCTGAGTGCCGTTTACAATATATTATTCTCCATCCTGTATATCCTCTTTATGTTTTTTGCCGTACGTCCTTTTTTACGGATGATCGGGCATATATACCATAATAAAGAGGTGATCGATAAAGCGCTGGTCGCCCTGATGTTCCTGTTGCTGATCGTCTCCTCCTACTTTACCGAGATATTAGGATTACATGCTCTTTTCGGCGCCTTTATTGCGGGTGTAGTCATGCCGGGGAACATCAAATTCCGCAAGATCATGACGGAGAAGGTGGAGGATGTGTCATTGGCGCTATTCTTGCCGCTTTTCTTCGTTTCGACCGGACTGCGTACGGAGATCGGTTTGCTGAACACACCGGAACTTTGGGTGATGTGCGGAATCTTCATCATAGTGGCAATTATCGGGAAATTCGGAGGCGCCATGTTCTCCGCCCGTTTTGTCGGTGAAAGCTGGAAAGACAGCCTTTATATCGGGGCCTTAATGAATACGCGCGGTTTGATGGAGCTGGTCGTGCTGACGATCGGCTATGAGATGAAGATATTACCGCCTTCCATTTTCGTCATGTTGGTTCTGATGACATTGGTCACGACCTTTATGACGACTCCGTTGGTTTCTTTCATTAAATTTTGCTTCAAGACTCGCGACAAGATTAAAGAACATCAGATCTATGCAGAACCGACCATCGGGGCATTTAAGGTACTGCTCTCATTCGGACGTGCCGGAAACGGACAGATCATGCTCGATGTCGCCCACCAGATGTTTGCCCGCGGGAAAAACAAACTGGATCTGACGGCGCTTCACCTGACTGTCGGTTCGGATGTCAATCCCTTGCATACGGATAACTTTGAAGAGGTTAGCTTCGGCCCGATTCTATATGGCGCCAAAAAGTTAGGCATGCATATCCATACGCGCTACGAGGTGTCGAACAACGCCGGACAGGATATTTGCGACATCGTCAACAACGAAGGATTCGACTTCCTGCTGGTCGGTTCCGGTATCTCCATGAGCGACTCGCCGGACGATATTGCGGCCACCCGCTACCGTACTTCTTTCTACAACCGTTATTTCAAACGCTTCAAAGCTCCCGAATCCTGGTTTTATCCCGGTGCGTTGCTGAAAGACAAGACAAAGATGTTTATCGCCCGCAGCAATTGCGCCGTCGGCGTGTTCATCAACCGCAATTTCGTCAAGGCCTCCAATGTATTGGTCATCATCAGCTCCGAAGAAGACCTCTTCCTGCTTGACTATACAAGGACATTGCTGAAGACGACTCACGGTTCTGTCGCTATCGTCAACAAGGCAAGCACGACAACTCCCGGATACGACAAGATCATCGAAGCGATTGAAGAATTTACGGCCACTGTCCCGCAAGCAAACCTGTTGCCGGAGAAAGACCTGACACCCGGTTTGTTCAACGGTTACAACTTCATGCTGATCAGCTACGACACCTGGAACGATGTATCCGAACACCGTAAAGAAGCCCTTCAAAGAATGCCGTCGACATTGATTTTGAACAAGAATCATGTTGGAACCCGCAACATGGGAGTGTAAAAGGTGTGGAGATGGAAAAAGTCACTAAAACAGCCTGATTTCCCCAAATGGGATCAGACTCGCTTTAGTGACTTTTACAGCCAAGGTCAGGTATATTAAATTAGTATGTTGTCTTTTTATTCGAATCCGGCATGTACCCCTTTGATGGAAAAGGAATCTGCTTCCCGTTTTTTCTCGCCGGTATACATCCATTCGATGGCATCTTCATACGTCTTGCCGTCTTTGAGAACGACAGTCTTCACGACGTTCTTTCCGTCTGCCAGGGTGACATTATCTATAATATAATGTACATCAGTATAACCTTTATGGATGCCGGATAGTTCTTTGCCGTTCAGGAAAATTTTCGGTTCGCCGATATTTGAATAGACGGTGATGGAAGTTACTTTCTTCTCACGATCCACATTACGGCGTTGCGTCAGGTACAGGACGGGATCTTCACTCCAGTTGGCCTTGTACCAGAAATAAGAATCTTTCTTCGTCTTGCGGTCGAAGGTCACCATGCCCTTCATATTACGGGCGGGAAGGTCGCCACGGTTTGCCAGCGGGGTGGCGAAATCGAACGTGTTCCACAGATAAGAAGCGATGATATACGGATGCTTCGCGATCACGCTCCACTGGTATTCGTGCGTCTTCGTCTGGAAAGTTTCCGGATAGAACGGCTTCGTCCAGTTCAGCGAATTGTCTAAGTATTCGGTTTGGTGGGCCAAGTTAGCGTCCGCCCCATACTCCGTCAACATCAGTTTCTGGTCAGGATAGTTCTTTTCCAGGCCTTCCACCCACGGTTCAATATCCTGCAATTTCTTTTCATACCAGCCGAAATAGCGGTTCATGCCCTGGATGTCGGCATTCAGGTTGACCGGATGCTCCATGTGCCCGTAACCGTTTACGGAAACGGTATAGCGATCGGGATCTTCCGTCTTTGCCAGGTCATGCAGGGACTGTGTCAGTTCCTTTGTATATTCGTGCGGATGATAGACTTCGTTATGTAACCCCCAAACATAAATGGACGGGTGGTTGAAACTCTGGCGGATCAGTTCGCGGAGCTGGTTACGGGCGTTCTCGGCCTCCTGCCCGGAGACACGGTTCACAAAAGGTATCTCCGCCCAGATGATCAATCCCAAGCTGTCGCAGCGTGAATACAGGTAGTCCGACTGCTGGTAATGGGCAAAGCGGACGGTCGTCGCGCCTATATCCATAATAGTCGCCAGGTCGAAGTCATGGTTTTCATTCTTCAACGCGCTCCCCAGCCCCCACCAGTCCTGATGGCGGGTAACGCCGTACATCGGATATTTCTCGCCATTCAGGTAGAAACCATCGCCGGCAACGATCTCGTATTTGCGCAGGCCCAATGGTTGCACCACTTCGTCGATCACCTTTCCGTCCCGGATCAGGCGGCTCACCACCTTATATAAATAAGGATTCTTGCGCCCCTGCCACAACGTAGGATTCTTGATCTTGAAATCAGCTTCGAACGACTGTACGCCTTGTGCCGTGAGATCGAACGAGCGGCTCTGGGTTGCGACCTGTTTCCCCTCCTGGTTATAAATCGTATTCTGCAACGTGAGCGAAGCCGGTTGCAGGGTCCCGTTGTCCAACTTCACCTTTACTTTTACATCCGCCTGCTTTTTGGAGACATTCTTCTGGGTGATGTAGACGCCGGAAGAGGCACAATCGGTCACACAGATAGTATAGGGCTCTGTCATAATCAGCCAAACCGGACGGTACATTCCGCCGTAAACGCCGAAAAGCACATGGTTGATCGGGATCACATCCGGACGCGACGCGTTGTCGGCTTTCACGATAATCTCATTATCCGCTCCCGGTTTCAACAGCGTGCCTATCTCGCAGGAGAAGGCGGAATAGGCGCCTTTATGGGTGGTGGCAAGCGAACCGTTCACATACACTTCCGTAACAGCTCCCACACCTTCGAACCGGAGAAACACGCGTTTCCCTTTCATTTCGGCAGGGAAGAAATATTGTTTCTTATAGTAGGCAGGCCCTTCATAGAAATTATCGTACTGCACCTGCATGTCTTTTGCATTCCATGTGTGGGGAATCTCGACTTCCTGCCATCCACTCTCCCATTTCGGCGCATTAACAGCCAATTCCTTGCCCACCGGCGCTTTCTTAAATACCCAGCCGCTATTGAACGACTCGACAATCCGGCCTTCAGCCTGCATCACCAAACTGAAACAGGCCAACAATAAGGTTAAACTCAATACTCGTTTATTCATGATGTTTTAATTGATTGAATTGCAAAAATAGAATTATCAACTTGTTCCACCGTGTAAAATCATCTCAATCCTGTTTAAGATCGTCTCTAAATCATTATCTTTGCAGTGTAGAGACACACGGCCGTGCTTCTCTACACGTAAATCATGAAACTACGGATGATAAAAAGATTCTATACCCTGCTAACACTCTATTGGGTTATGCTATATGCAGCCCCGGCATATAGCACAAATTTCTTCTTCTCCCATCTGGGAGTAGAAGACGGCCTGTCGCAAGTTTCCGTGCTTGATATTTTTCAGGATTCGGACGGCTATATTTGGTTCGGGACGCGCAATGGTGCAAACCGCTATGACGGGTATGAATTTGTCACCTATCAGAATGAAGTAAACAACAACGCAACTTTAACGGACAACTACATCCGGGGATTTGCCGAAGACGGCAAGAAAAATATCTGGATCGCGACATCGAACGGGATAAACTGCATCGATTATAAAACCAAGAAGATCACCCGCTTCTATCCCATGAGTATCAATAACGAATGTACAAGCAACGTCATCAACCGTTTATTCAAACATTCGGATGGTAATGTCTATGCCTTCTGCAACCAGTGCGTATTCAAATGCAGCACGGATCGAACTGTCGAAACGGTCCTTCCAGACACCGCAATCTCTTCCCCGATATATTCCGTAGCACAAGCTCCGGATGAGGATATTTACGTCGGTACGGAAAGCAGCGGTTTGTATATCTATTCCGGGAACTGGAAACTGAAACAGCAAGTGCCGGTCAAAGGTACTATCGCGTCCATACAGCCAGACAGCAACGGAGATATATGGCTCGGAACGGATGAAACCGGAGTTTGCCTTTTCAACAAAGAAAAACAGACTTTTACCTGGTTGAACAAAGACAATACCGATCTCAGTAATAACTCAATACGGACATTCGTGTCCTATAACGACAGTTCCATACTGGTCGGAACTTTCCGGGGTTTGAATATTCTGGATAAAAAGAACCTCACCATCGCTCCGGCAGATATCAATATTGCCGGAAAAGGAGGATTGAGCCATTATTCCATCCACAGTATGCTGATCGACAAAGACCAGACACTCTGGATCGGGACCTATTCGGCGGGAGTCAACTATCACAGTCCTTTTTACAGGCCGGCATCTTATATCACGCCAAACGAATATGCCGGCATCATCGGCAAAGGGCAGCAAGACAGCAACGGGAATATGTGGTTTGCCACAGAAGGTGCGGGGCTGTTTTACTATAATCCGGAAAACGGACAGCAACAACTTTATCCCATCAAACCTCTTCATGAAGGGAATTATGAGATTAATATTATCAAATCGATCCTGATACAAGGAGACTCGATCTTATGTTCCACCCATTTCGGCTCGGTCTATTTGTTTTCCATCCGGAACAAACAGTACAAAAAGCTATATGACTTCGAGCACAACGACATCTTTTCCTTATATATCGACAAAAGTAAACGGCTCTGGATACCGACCAACAGCAACCAGGATCTGGTCATGGTCGATAAAGGGAAACAGACCAACCGGTTCATGGCCGACGGCGTCGCCCACTCTTTCAAATGGGTCACTGTGATTCATGAGCTCGAACCGGACCTGTTTTTGTTCGGCACACTGTCCGACAGCCTTTACCTGTATGATATAAAAAGACAAACGGTCCGTAATCTTTTCACCGAACTGCAATCAAATCCCCAGTTTGAAAAGTTAGGGAATATTACGGCTATTACACAAGACAACGAAGGTTATGTATGGATCGCGACCAACAAAAACGGACTATACCGCTTGAACCGGAATCTGAAACTGGCTAAACATTACCAGAAAGAGGACGGACTGTCCGAAAGCTATATCAACTCGCTTACGATCGACAAACGTCAGAATATCTGGGTAACGACCGGGAAATCCTTATATAAACTGAATCGTACGACTGACACTTTCAGCGAAATGAAGATAGCCGATGTTCCGCCTATGGAGTTTACGAGATTTTCGGGCAACAGTCTTTCTTCCGACGGCAGCATCTATTTCCCCGGAGATAAAGGAGTCCTTTTCTTCAACCCGGACAGGATTATGGTTAATCCCAACATTCCGCCCGTATATATCACCTCGCTGATCGTAAACAACGAGAACGATATTACCGGAAACATTGAAAACGGCGATATTACGCTCGGTTCCAACCAGAACAATATCACATTCAGATATACGGCATTGAACTTTATCCATTCCGAACGGAACCAGTATGCCTACAAGCTGGAAGGAGCCGACCCGACCTGGCATACGGTAGGCAACCGGCGGGAGGCTTATTACAGCAACCTGGCTCCCGGTACTTATACGTTCCGGATCAAAGCGTCCAACAACGACAACGTGTGGAACCCGGAAGAGGCTACGCTACGGATCACGATCGATCCTCCTTTCTACAAAACCTGGTGGGCTTACCTTCTATACATGAGTATCATTACATTTATTATTGTAAGAGTCATCCGCTACCAGCACAATAAACATGAAAGGGAACGGGAACTCCGTTACAAGCAGTTGGAACAGGACAAGGTCAACGAATTGCACGAGGAGCGTATGCGTATGTTCACCAACTTCTCACATGAACTGCGAACTCCCTTGACGCTCATCATCAATCCGCTGAACGACTTGATGCAATACGTGTCGTTCTCGCCCGAAATAAAAGAGACGCTCCAACTAATCAAAAAGAACACCGGACGGATGTTGCTCTTAGTCAACAACCTGATGGATATACAGAAATACGAAGCCGGTAAGACGATCTTGCAAAAGACCCGCTTCAATTTTTCCGCTTTTATCCGCGAAATGTATCATTCGTTCGAAAGTGTGGCCAATAACCGGGAGATTGTTTTCACATTGGACAATGAACTGCCGGAAGTGTATCAGGTTTGTTTCGACGAAGCGGAGATCGAAAAGATTTTCTTTAACCTGCTCTCCAACGCCTTCAAATTCACACCGTCGGAAGGACATGTGACCATTCGTGTCAGTACGATCACGCAAGCGGAATGCGAACTGCTTCCGCACTTCCCGGCTCAATACAACTCCATCCTGGTGGAAGCCAAATACTTGTTCATCGAAGTAATCGACACCGGGAAAGGGTTCAGCGAGCAGGAAACCGAAAAGATTTTCGAACCTTTCTACCGTTCACAAGAAGATATACACCGACAAATTTCAGGGACGGGTATCGGACTCAGCCTGACGCGATCCATCATTTTGCAGCATAACGGTTGCATCTGGACCGAAAGTTCGGAAGCGGCAGGAACGCACTTTATGTTCATTCTTCCCGACACCGAAAAGCAGGAAGAAGGGCAGACGGAAGCCCTTACTTTGTCCAAATCGGCCGAGATCAGCCGGAAATTCGATTTGCTGGTCGAAGAGACTGAAAACAAAAACAAGCAAACGGTCTTGTTGGCCGATGACAACCAGGAAGTACTTCAATACCTGGAACAACAACTCAGCCTCGACTATATCGTCGTCAAAGCATTCAATGGAAAAGAGGCGCTGGCGATGATCGAGGAGTCATATCCGCATATCGTCATCAGCGACATCATGATGCCTGAAATGAACGGGCTCGAACTTTGCAAACGTATCAAGGAAAACCAAAACTTCTGCCATATACCGGTTATCCTGCTTACCGCCAAATCGATGATATCGCAAATCGAAGAAGGCCTGGATGCCGGCGCAGACGATTATATCGTCAAACCGTTCCAGATATCTTTGCTCAAAGCCCGCATCCGGAACATTCTTTCCCTGCGCGAGAAGATGAAAACGATGTACGGGGAAACGCTTTCCCTCAAACAGCTCGGAGTGGAAGAACCGAAAGAGCACGACGATTTCCTCGCCCGGTATATCGAGATCGTAAAAGCCAATATCTCGAATCCCGAACTCGACGTGTCGGTCATCTATGAGGCATTGGGAATGAGCCGGACTAATTTTTACAGGAAAGTAAAGACAGTGACCGGCCTCTCTCCCATCGAACTGATCAAAAATATCCGTCTGGAAGCCGGGGCTAAACTCTTAAAAGAGTCGGATATGAACATATCCGAAATAGCCCAGCACATCGGCTTCAGCAGCCGTTCGTATTTTGCCCGTAGTTTTAAGGCGGTCTACGGAATGTCTCCGACGGAATACCAGGAATCAGAATCTCAAAAGCAGGGGCATATGTCTTAAATCTCATCAAAATAAATGTTTTTTAGCACGTTGGAATGTTTTTATCCCCTTTTGGAATAATTTTACTCGCTCTTGGCTTGCATCTTTCATTCTTTTGACACAAAAAACAAATAGGACCGACAGGTCGAGTATTAATTGTTCAATGTGCTAATAAATTATGAAAGGCATGAAAAGACAACTACGAGGGAATTTGCCTCCCAGTGAAAAGGCAAACGGAAAGAACAGATTTCTTTCCTTATTATTACTCTTTATGGCGTTTATATCCGTACAGGTATATGCGCAGGATGTCAAAATCAGTGGTACGGTAATCGCGGAAGCTGACAAATTTCCAATCATCGGAGCTAACATTGTTGTAAAAGGTACGACGATCGGTACTGTTACCGATATAGATGGTAACTTCTCCCTTGACGTCCCCCAAAACTCGACAATCGCAGTCTCTTACATCGGTTGCGAAACACAAGAAATCAAGATTACGGGAGCAAAAACTCTTAACATTGTTTTAAAAGACAATGCGATCGGTTTGGACGACGTTGTCGTTATCGGTTACGGTTCGCAGCGCAAATCAGACTTGACGGGCGGTATCGTGGCTGTGGGTGAAGAAAAGCTGCAGATGGTTACGACAAACAACTTGATGGACAAGTTAGCCGGACAAGTTCCGGGTTTAAACATTACGAACAGTAAAGCCAACCCTTCAGAGGATCAGACATTACGTGTACGTGGAGAGAACTCGCTTAGTGCGGACAACTCGCCTCTTATCGTATTAGACGGCATTCCTTACAGCGGTTCTTTGGGGGATATTGATCCGGACATTATCGAAAACTTGTCAGTATTGAAAGATGCCTCTTCTGCTGCGATCTACGGTTCACGTGGTGCAAACGGTGTTATCCTGATCCAGACAAAGAAAGGAAAGAAAGGCGGTGCAATGGTTACTTACAAAGGTCAAGTGGGCTTCTCGCAGCCGGAACGCCACATCGATATGATGAACGGAGCCCAATACTTACAGTTTATAACCGCTCAGAAACAAGAATTAGAAGGTTTGACAGGCGATGCATTGTTACCGGAAAACATTCTTCATGTTGTCGAATTAGAAAATTACCGGAATGGTGTTGAAACAGATTGGCAAGATCTGATCTTCCGGACTGCACTGACCAACAGTCACCAGATCAGCATCTCCGGAGGAACAGACAATACCACTTACATGGCATCTATTTCCCGTTTGAATCAGGAAGGGGTTGTGGAAGACACGGGTATCAAACGTACAAATATCGCATTGAACGTTACCCAGAAGTTCAGTAATTGGTTGACAATCGGTATGGGAACACAGGCTGTACAAAAAGAGTATGGTGGAGTCCAGGCCGGCATCAGCGACGCCATGTTACAATCTCCTTATGGCGTATTATATAACCAGAACGGTTCCTTACGTGACTATCCGATGGACGAGACCCTGCATCCGAACCCACTGGCAGACTTAAAAGCAACCAGTGACAAGACATCTCGTAATATCTTTATTTCGACATTTGCCGAAGCGATATTGCCGGTAAAAGGTTTGTCTTTCCGTACAAACTTCGGTTACAACTACCGCAGTAAATTTGAAGGTGAATATTATGGAAGAAATACTCTTTCAGGAAAAGCTAAGAATGGTTCCGCTTCTATTATGAACGAGCACTATTGGGATTATACCTGGGAAAACTTATTGAAATATACACGTGAATTCGGTAAACATAAAATCGATGCAACAGCCCTGTTCAGTATGCAGCAGACATCTCTGGAAAAGTCAAAGCAATCCGGTACAAGCTTCGTAAACGATGATTCCGAATACCATAATATGGCAGGTGCGGAAGAAAACAAAGTATTGACTTCCGAATTGACGGAAACAGCTATGCTTTCCTATATGTTACGTTTAAACTACAGCTATGCAAACAGATACTTACTGACTCTGACCGGTCGTTCGGATGGTTATTCTGCATTCGGTACAAATAATAAATATGCATTCTTCCCCTCTGTTGCCGCTGCCTGGAATATTTCGACAGAAGAATTTATGGAGAGCACAACCAACTGGTTAGACATGTTGAAAGTCCGTCTATCATGGGGCTCCAACGGAAACCAGGCTATCAAAGCATACCAGACACTCGACCGTCTGCAGATGACAAACTATATCTGGGGAGATAAAGGAACGACAGTTAATGGTTTACTTCTTCCCAACAACGGTGTAGGTAATCCAAACCTGAAATGGGAAACAACCCGTACTATCAATGCTGGTGTCGACTTCAGCTTCTTCAATAGCCGCTTGTCCGGTAGCATCGATTTTTATGTCGCTAACACTTCTGACTTGCTGATGAGTCGTACGGTTCCTATCATGAACGGTTATAGCTCCATCATGGACAACGTCGGTAAAACACGTAATACTGGTGTCGAACTGAATTTAAATTCGATCAACATTTCGACTAAAGATTTTCGCTGGAACTCCAATTTCAACTTTTCACTGAACCGTGATAAAATCGTCGAATTACGCGGAGACGGGAAAGACGATATTGCCAACAAATGGTTCATCGGCGAGCCGTTGCGTGTACATTACGACTACAACGTAGCTGGAATTTTCCAGGAAAACGAGACTTTCGAAATGAACGGACATACGATCAGCTGGGATCCTGAAAGTAAAAAATACCTCAACGAAGATGGCAAAGAATACCAGAAAGGCGCAAAACCGGGTTATGCTAAAATGGAAGATGCCGACGGGGACGGAACTATCACGGCAAAAGATAAAAAGATCATCGGATCTAAGTTGCCGAGTTTCACGATGTCTCTGGGTAACACAATCACCTATAAAGATTTCACACTTTCTTTCCTGTTCAACGGGACATTCGGGGTAACGAAAATCATGAGAGACCAGAATATCGAACGTTGGGGACAGAAATATAACTACCTCGCTAATATGGGTTACTGGACAGCTGAACACCCAAGCACCGAATATACTTCAGCTGGTTATATTCCTTATGACAAGCATGAATTCTATAAAAAGATGAACTATGTACAATTGAAGAATATCACGTTAGGCTACAACTTACCGAAAACCATCCTGAACCCGATCGGTATTGCAGCATTGAACATAAACGCGAGTATCAACAACGTATGTACGTTCAGCAACGTAAAGAATGCTATGAACTTCGACGGTACAGACACAAATGCTGATATCATTTCCTGTTACCCGACTGCACGTTCCTACATGTTAGGATTAAATCTTACATTCTAATAATTAATAAACAGATTACAAATGAAAAATATATTAGCCGCTGCAGCAGCAGCATTCTTATTGATTTCAGGAACAAGCTGTTCGGGCTTCCTGGATGAAGAATTAAAGAAAGAACTGGCTCCGGACAATACATATACCAGTAGTTACGGTTTCAAAGTCGGCATAACCGGTTTGTATGCTTGGGCACGCTCCGAGTTCAACACATGGGGAGATGCGCCATTGAGCCTCGGACAGGCTTGCCCGTACGAAGCCTTCCAAGTAGCGACAGACATTGTTTATACAGGACATAAAGACGGTAATTTAGTCCCGTTCGAAAATTTGTCTTACACCTCTTCCAGTACATTTGTCCAGAACTATTGGAAATGGTCCTACGGTTTGATTTCCAATGTTAATGAAATCCTTACGTACGCCGATAAAAACGAAAATTGGGATGCACCGACCGACAAAATCGGTTTCCAGGCCGAAGCCCGTTTCTTCCGTGCCTATGCCTATCGCTATCTGGTATATCTGTATGGGGATGTCCCTTACGTTGACAAGATCGAAAGCCAGTTCCGCATTGATTTCACCCGTACACCGAAAGCAGAAGTACTCGGTCATATGATTGATGACCTTAAATTTGCCGCTGAAAACCTGCCGGAAAATCCGGACAACGTGGATGAAGTCGGTAAATTGACTAAATGGGCTGCTTTGCATCTCTTATCTGAAGTCTATCTGATGGCCGGTAAATATGCAGATGCCGAAGATGCTGCTTTACAGGTGATCAATTCAGGCTATTTCCAACTGATGACAGAACGTTTCGGAGCAGCCTTGAACCAGCCGGGCGACGTATTCTCTGATATGTTTAAGGAATACAACCAGAACCGCTCTTCCGGTAACAAAGAAACTATCTGGGTTATGCAGTTAGAATATAACACTCCTGGTGGTGGTGATGCTTATGAAGACTGGACTAAACGTGCATGGGTTCCCAAATATTGGAATGAAGCAGGTTTCACCCTTTGCGATTCATTAGGAGGCCGCGGATTGGCACAGATCGTACCGTTCAAATGGTGGATCGAAAGCACAAACTTCTTCGATGCAAGTGACATCCGTAATTCGGAAGCCAACATCAAGAGACATTGGTATTATAACAATCCGGAAACCCCGGAATTGATAGGCAAACCATGCGAAATAACAGACTTGACATGGTCAAAATGCAGTATCTATCCGGCTGTTACGAAATTTTTCTACGGAAAAACAGACGATGATCCTTCTTACGGTGGAAACAACAAAGACCGTATGAAGTTCCGTCTGGCAGAAACTTACCTGTTACTGGCCGAAGCCCGTATCCAGCAAAACAATGCAGCAGGTGCAGCTGAAGCTATCAACGTTGTCCGCAAACGTGCCAATGCTTCTGAAATCACGGCAAGCCAAGCCACCATCGATTTCTTGCTGGATGAACGCATCCGTGAACTGGTAGGTGAAGAATTACGCCGCCTGACATTGGTTCGTACCGGTAAACTGGTCGAACGTACACGAAAATATAACTCATACAGTAGCGAAATCGACGAGCACAACACGTTGTGGCCGATCCCGCAAACCATCATCGACTCTAACACGGGTGCTGAGTTCCCGCAGAACCCGGGATACTAATCAAGTATAATAGAGAGGGTGTGTCAGAATGCACTTGTCCCCGCGTTTAACGCGGGGACGCAAAAGAGCAGGTTTTATCAATCAGATGTTTATGCAGCCAGTTTTTATGCGATCCCGGGAACAAGGCAATCTTGACACATCCTCTTATATCTAATTATCATGAAAGCATATTTTCCTCCACTCCTTTTGGCCTGTATATTTTTTGTTACAACCTTATCGATCCAGGCCCAACAATCCATTTATGTGTCTCCAACTGGCAATGACCGGAATGCCGGAACAAAAGAAGCCCCTTTAGCATCTTTACCTGCTGCGATAAAAGTTATAAGAACTTCAACAGAACAGGATATAACCCTTTTCTTACAAAATGGAATCTACCATTTGGAACAGCCTCTAACCTTCTCACCGGATATATTAGCTGGGAAAAAACTACGAATTACGGCTTCCGCGCAATCCGACTCAGTCATCATATCCGGAAACAAAAAACTTTCTTTACAATGGAAACAAGGGAAACAAGGTCTATGGGAAGCTCAGACAGAAGAATCTTTCGACCAGTTATGGATCGACGGAAACCCAAGAATCCTTGCCCGCTATCCTAACTATCAAAAAGACACTCTGTTTAACGGTACGGCTGAAGATGCCCTTTCACCCAAACGGATCAAAAGATGGAAAAATCCGGAAGGTGGATATATCCATTCCATGCATGCTGGAATGTGGGGTAGCCAGCATTACCGAATCATGGGAAAGGTAAAAGATTCCTTGATCTATGAAGGCGGTTACCAAGTATCCCGTCCTTCTAAAATACATTCTACACTTCGTTTCGTAGAAAATATACGGGAAGAACTGGACAGTCCGGGAGAATGGTTTTTAGATAAAAACAGGCAAATACTCTATTATTATCCTTTACCCGGTGAAAACATGGATACGATTGAAGCCGAAGCAACTGTAACTCCCCATCTGTTCGTCATCCGGGGTACAAAAAACGAGCCGGTTCGCAACGTTTGTATAGACGGCATTACGTTTACTCATACTCGCCGCACGTTTATGGAACCTTACGAAATGCTGATGCGTAGCGACTGGGGAATATACCGCGGTGCTGCTGTACTATTCGAGAACACGGAAGATTGCAAAATCAACAATTGTGAGTTTAAGGAACTGGGAGGAAATGCCGTGTTCCTGAGTAGCTACGCCTATCAAGACACAGTCATAAGTAACCACATACATCATACAGGAGGAAGCGCTATCTGTATGGTCGGGGACACATCTGCCATACGTTCCGGAGCTTACGGATATAGTAAATACATACCGTTCGAACAAATGGACCGTACTCCAGGACCTAAAAACAAACAATATCCTCGCCAATGCCTGATTGAAGACAATCTGATCCACGACCTCGGAACAGTTGAAAAACAGGTCGCAGGCGTAGAGATACAAATTGCAGCCATACTTACAGTTCGGCATAATACGATTTACGATATTCCACGTGCCGGTATTAATATTGGCGATGGAGCTTTTGGAGGTCATTTAATTGAGTATAACGATGTATTCAATACCGTTCTCGAGACAAGCGATCACGGAGCTTTCAATTCATGGGGACGGGATCGCTTCTGGCATCCGAAATATAACGAAATGGCCCGTCTAACAGATGAACATCCCGAACTGATACTGGCAGATGCACTCTACACGAACATCCTCCGGTATAACCGTTTCCGTTGCGATCATGGTTGGGACATCGATCTTGATGACGGCAGTTCTAACTATCATATTTATAATAACGTATGCTTGCGGGGCGGTATAAAGCTACGAGAAGGTTTTTTCCGGAAAGTAGAGAACAATATTTTGGTCAATAGCTCCCTGCATCCGCACGTCTGGTTCAAGGATAGCAAAGATGTGGTCCGCCGTAACTTATTTATGCAACCCTACTACCCCATTTCCCTGAATGGCTGGGGTGAACAGCTTGACTACAACTTCTTCACGTCCCGGATGGCATTAGACAATGTCCGTAAAAACCAAACAGATACTCATAGCATTACCGGCACTTTCGATTTTACGGATGCCGTCGGAGGTAATTATACACTGAAACCCGACAGCAAAGTCTTTGAAATCGGTTTCGAGAATATCCCGATGGATCGTTTCGGCGTTTATAGCCAAAGGCTGAAAGCACTTGCCAAAACGCCGGAGTTCCCACTTATTCAAATCATTGATGTCAATAATGAAAACAAGTCTTATGCTTGGTTAGGGGCAACGATTCGAATTGTAAACGGCCTTGGAGACCGTTCTGCCTTTGGCCTGCCTGATGAAAGAGGAATAGTCATCACCAATGTCGAAAAAGGCAGCTTGGCTGACAAAGCAGGTCTTAGCAGGAACGATGTCATACGAATTATGGCCGATAAAGATATCTCGACCATAGAAGAAGTCTTTGCTCTGACAGAAGAGAACCGCTGGAAAGGAAAAGTTTTTGTCACGATCATCCGTAATCAGACAGAAGAAAAAATACAAATTAAATTCAAATAACTCAACTATATATGAGACAGACTATTTTTATATTTTGCTTTTTCGCATTGATACAGTCGATTTTTGCAGAAAAGAAAGACTGGCTGATCGATGGAAGTTCCTATAAAGCAGAGGTAAAACTCTCACCGGATAAAAAATGTATCGAATTGACAAACGGCTTACTTCGTCGTATCTTTTCGATAACCCCTAACGGTGCCACAATCGGGTTGGACAACTTGATGACGGGACAGAATGAATTGCGTGCCGTCCGACCGGAAGCCATGCTTGTTATCAACGGAAAAGAATATTCGATTGGTGGATTATCTGGACAACCAGTCCACAATTTTCTGACGAAAGATATGCTTTCCGGTATGCAGCTTTGCGATTCCGCCTTTATCTTAACCGACTATAAGGTCAGCGAAACAAAAGAACGTTTTCATTGGAAACCGAACGAAGCCTGGATCAGCAACAAATATCCGTGGCCTGCTCCCGGCAAGCGCATCACATTTACATATAAAGCCCCGCAAAAATACTCAGACGAGTGCAAAGGGCTGGCTGTCCGCGTCATATACGAGCTGTATGACCACGCTCCCATCCTGTCGAAATGGATCGAGATCGACAATAACGGGCAAAAAGCTGTCACGCTGGATGCGTTCAAATCGGAGATCCTTGCATTGACAGAAACCGCTCCAAAAGTCCACTATGGCGAACCACACGAAGTTCGCATGATGGCACAGGAACCGGGACATTACACCCATAACTACCGCAAACAACCCGTACAGACAGACGCTCCGCGCGACTATATAGACCGTTTCACCCAACTATTCGTCGTCACCGATTATGCGATGGGTGGAGACATGGAAGCAATGAAAGATAATCCAGCTGTCCGTTGGGTATTCGACCACCCGGAATATGAATATACCGGTATCCGCTATTACGGGCAATACAAGCCGGCACGCTTGGAAGTGACACCACTCTTAGGACCGGCAGAAGAAATCGCACCGGGCGAAAGTTTCATATCCTGCCGTGCTTTCGAAATGCTGCGCGATGCAACAGACCGTGAAAGACGAGGGCTTGCCGAATGCCGGTTCTGGCGCATGATAGCACCTTGGACACAAGAGAATCCGATCTTCATGCACGTTAGGGAATCAAACGATCAAGCCGTAAAAAGGGCAATAGACCAATGTGCCGCCGTTGGTTTCGAAATGGTAATCATGACTTTCGGAAGCGGTTTCCAAATCGAAAATGATTCGGCTTTTTATCTTCGCAGAATGAAGGCTCTCAACCGTTATGCCGCTGATAAAGGCATCGCTATCGGAGGCTATTCCTTATTGGCCAGTCGTGGTGCCAAGCAGGAAGATGCTGCCATCAGCCACCATACTGGCCGCCCGGCAGAGACACGCGAAGAAGGAAGCCGCTTCGGAATCTCACCCTGTATCGCTTCTGATTGGGGAGACCTCTATTTCAAACGCCTACAAAATTTCTTTAACGCGACCGGAATGAACGTGTTCGAAAACGACGGATCTTACCCCGGCGACCCATGCGCTTCTACCCGGCATAGCGGACATAAAGGCTACGAGGATTCACAATGGAAACAATGGGAAAAGATCCGCTCGTTCTACCAATGGTGCCGGGCAAACGGCATCTACCTGAATGTTCCGGACTGGTATTTCCTGAGCGGTTCCAACAAAACCCCGATGGGATATGTCGAAACCAACTGGTCTCTGCCAAGAGCCTACCAAGAAATCATCGAACGGCAGAATATTTACGACGGAACCTGGCAGAAAACTCCCAGCATGGGCTTCATGTTCGTTCCCCTCACCCAATATCATGGAGGTGGAGACGCTGCCACTATCGAACCGCTAAACGAGCATCTGGATCATTACGAGACCCGGCTTCGTAATCTGTTCGGAGCAGGCGTACAAGCCTGTTATCGGGGACCACGTCTATACGACACAGACAAGACTCGCGAATTAGTGACACAATGGGTGAGTTTTTACAAGCAACATCGTGCAATCCTCGATTCAGACATCATTCACTTGAGACGTCCGGACGGGCAAGACTGGGACGGTATCATGCACGTCAATCCGAAACTGAAAGAAAAAGCATTCGTCTCTATCTATAACCCATTGGAAGAAGAGATTGAAAAAGAAATCAAAATTCCTTTATACTATACAGGGATATCCAGCAAAGCTATCGTAAAAGAACAAGGAACGAACGATCATGAATGCACACTCGCACGCGATTATTCGATCTCTCTAAAAATACGAATCCCGGCAAAAGGTTACAATTGGTACATCATCGAATCAACCAATTAGCATAGAGAACAATCGTATGGTACATTTTTTAATCATTTTGAGATGATATTATTATATCCTGAGCCTTATCTTTCCTATTTTTGGTGCAGAATTAAATAGAAACAGAACGAATATCATGAAAACTACAATCAAGTACATTTGTACAGGCCTCTCACTTTGCGCTTGTACCTGTTTAGTGAACAACCTGCCGGCACAGGCCGAAACGACAAATACCGCCGTTACTGCGACAGCCGCCGGCTGGAACCGGCAAAGCGTTATGGACGTCGCCCGCCGGGTGGCAGACTGGCAGATCAAGGATTATCCCGAAAACAAATATGCCAAGAACGAACCGCGTGGGTGGGTTCCCGCCGCGCTTTACATGGGGATGTTCGACTGGGCGGAACTGAGTGGAGACAATACCTATTACGACTGGCTCCGGAAAATCTTCAACCGCCAGAGCTGGCAGGTCGCTAACCGGATGTATCATGCCGACGACGTTTGTATCGCACAAACCTACATCGATTTCTATAACAAGGAAAAGAACGAGAATATGCTGAAACCGACCATCGCCCGCGCTGACTGGGTTTTGAACAACCCTTCCAACGGAAGTATGGACCTTGATTACAGCAAAGGCAGCACGATCGAACGCTGGACCTGGTGTGACGCCCTCTTCATGGCACCCGGTGTCTACACGCGGCTCTACACGCTGACCGGCAACCGCAAATACATGTATTTTGCCGACGGAGAATTTCGTGCTACTTACAACCACCTGTATGATAAAGATGAAGACCTGTTCTACCGCGACAGCCGCTATATCGGACAGAAAGAAGCCAACGGCAAGAAGGTGTTCTGGGGACGCGGCAACGGCTGGGTAATCGGCGGATTGGCGGAAATATTGAAAACGCTGCCGGCGGAAGATACCGAGTTCCGTCCTTTCTATCTCGAACTTTACAAGGAGATGTCCGAGCGCCTCGCCGGGTTGCAAGGGAAAGACGGTTACTGGCATGCCAGCCTGCTGGACCCGGACAGCTATCCTTCGCCCGAAACAAGCGCGACCGGATTTATCGTCTATGGCCTGGCATACGGAATCAACCAGGGTTATCTGCCGGCAGACAAATACCTGCCTGTCGTAAAAAAAGGTTGGGAAGCATTGACCCGCGCCGTTGAAACGGACGGGAAATTAGGTTGGGTCCAGCCGGTAGGCGCCGATCCCAAAAAGGTGACACGCGACATGACCGAACTCTATGGTACAGGAGCGTTCCTGATGGCTGCCTGTGAGGTGTATAAATTGATCAAGTAGATTTCACGATTAAAAGCTGATTCATAGCCATAGGGATGCCTACGAATCAGCTTTTAATTACAAACAACCATTTTTCAGAAATTTCCTCTAATATGAAATACTGTATCATACTCCTTTCTTTCTTCTTTACTTCTCTATCAAATGCATCAGAAATAAACCGGAACGATCTTACAGAGCCGGAAAACATAAACGATCTGAAAGTACAGATCCAATGGGTCAACCCTGCTGCCATACGCGCCTATCTGGACGACACAAAAACGGCATTGGGAGAAAAAGCTCCCGCACTTTACGAAAAACTGTCCCGCCTGGAAACGCTTCTGCCCGAAGTACAACAAGCACTTTCCGGCAATGTTTCCTCCGAGGCAATTGACAAGGCACGGAAAGTATTAACCTTAAAACGCGAAGTCATCCTGGCCAACCCGCTGCTGGACATGGACAAGATCATAGTGGCCCGCTACCGTTTAGGCGACAAAGCCCGCAAGGCGATGGGCCCGTCGATGGGAACTTCGACGGCCAATTACAACTCGCTCTTTTCCAACTCACGCAAAGGGTATGAAGCAGAAATCGACATCCTGTCCAACCTGCGTCACGATATCGAAAGCAGCCGTATCTACAAGCCCGAAGCCGATGTTCCCGTTTCAGACATACAGCTCCACTGGGACGCTGACCGCCTCCTTTTCTCCTCGCTCGACGAAGACCGGAAATGGCAGATCTATGAAATGAACACAGATGGCAGCGGCCTCCACCAAAAGATCACGGTCGATGAACCGGACCTGGAGTTTTGCGACGCCAATTACCTGCCGGACGGAAAAGTAGTGGCGACAACCAATATCGGTTACAACGGCGTGCCATGCGTACATGGTGACGATGTAGTGGCTAACCTTGTTTCGTATGATCCGGAGACACGTGCCCTGCGCCGCCTCACCTTCGACCAGGACGGGAATTGGTCGCCGATCGTGATCCCGAACGGCCGCATCATGTACACCCGTTGGGAATATACGGATTTGACACACTACTTCTCCCGTATCGTGATGCACATGAATCCCGACGGGACGGAAAATAAAGCACTCTACGGCAGCGGCTCCTATTTCCCGAACAGCACGTTCGACATGAAACCGCTCTCCAAACACAGCAGCCGCTTCATCGGCATCATTTCCGGCCATCACGGGACGGCACGTTCGGGACGGCTCGTCATTTTCGACCCTGCCAAAAGCAGGAAAGAGGAAAAAGGGATGATACAGGAACTGCCGTTCAAAGACCGTCCGATCGTCCCGATCATCAAAGACGAACTGGTGGAAGGTGTCTGGCCGCAGTTCATGAAGCCGTTTCCATTGAACGAAAAGTATTTTTTAGTCGCCTGCAAACCGGCGAAAGATGCACTTTGGGGAATCTATTTAGTCGATGTTTTCGATAACCTGACTCTCATTGCCGAACAGGAAGGAGAAGGCCTGACCGCTCCCATTCCGCTGGTAAAACGCGAGACGCCTCCCGTTATCCCCTCGAAGATCAAGCCGGGCGGCAAAGAGGCTACGGTCTTTATCCAGGATATTTATGAAGGAGAAGGGACACAGGGTGTTCCCCGCGGAACGATCAAGGCGCTCCGCATCTTCGCATACGAATATGCCTATATCTTAGCTCCTTCCGACCATGATGCACAGGGCATACAGAGCGGATGGGACATCAAGCGCGTGCTCGGGACAGTCCCGGTCGAGGAAGACGGTTCCGCACTGTTCACCATTCCTGCCAACACGCCGGTTTCCATCCAGCCGTTGGATAAAGACGGGGCGGCTATCCAGTGGATGCGCAGTTGGCTGACGGGGATGCCGGGCGAGATCGTCTCTTGCGTCGGTTGCCACGAAGATCAGAACAGCATACCGATTCCTAAACGTACGATTGCCTCAGCCAAGCAGGCACGCCGGCTGGAAGCACCGGAAGGAGGCGTCCGTCCTTTCACCTTCCGTCTGGAAGTGCAACCGGTGCTGGACCGTAACTGCGTGTCCTGCCACAACGGGAATAATGCCGGACCGGATTTCCGCAAAGACCAGATGGTCACTTACAAAAGAGGGATATTGACGAAAATCAACAAGCAGTACGACCAGAGCTATCTGAACCTGCATCCATACGTGTACCGCCAGGGACCGGAGTCGGACATCTATGTCCTCAAACCAGCCGAGTTCCACGCGAGCAACAGCGAACTGATCCGTATCCTGCAAGCCGGCCATCATGGAGTGCAGGTTCCGCAGGAGGACATGCAGACGCTCTATACTTGGATCGACCTCAACGCGCCTTACTACGGAGCTTTCACCCAGATCGACCTGAAACCCGAATCGCCGAAGGGCCAGGTGAAACGCCGTATGGAGTTAGCTGAGAAATATAGCGGTGTACGGGTAGACTGGCAAAAAGAGATTGCCGATTATGCCGCCTGGCTGAAAGAAAACAAAAAGGCAGACGGTATAACCGGAGCGACAACCGGTGAAACTGTCGAAACAAAAGAACCCGCCAAACCGATCCGTTCGGTAAAGGTAAAAGGTTTCCCGTTCGACACGCAGACGGCGACTGCCCGGCAAGCAGCCAAAGGCGAAACTTCCCGCCGCTTGTCCATCGCCCCGGATGTCCATATCGACCTGGTATGGATTCCCGCCGGCAGTTTCGTGATGGGTAACAACCGGACACCCTCCGCTTCGCCTGCCTTCAAAGCAAACGTGAAGAACGGTTTCTGGATGAGCGCGACCGAAATCACGAATGAACAGTTCCGCGCACTTTTCCCGGAACACGACAGCCGGTACATCGGACAGACCTGGAAAGACCACACGACTCCCGGCTATGCGGCTAACGGAGCCGGACAACCTGTCGTGCGCGTCAGCTGGGACGAGGCGAACGCTTTCTGCCGGAAGATCGGCGAGATGCAAAACTGCAACGCCTCCCTTCCTACCGAAACACAATGGGAATGGGCGGCACGTGCAGGAAGTGCAGATGATTTCTGGTTCGGATCGGTAGACAGCGACTTCGGTTCTTTCGAGAACTTAGCAGACAGCACGACTGTCGATCTGGCGGTAACAGGCGTAGATCCCAAGCCGATGCGGGCAAACGATCCCATGCGCAAGTTCTGGGATTTTCTGCCGAAAGTCCTGAACGTAAACGACCATCAACTGATCAGCGGCCCCGTCGCCTCTTACCGTCCCAATCCCTGGGGATTGTACGACATGAACGGAAACGTGGCGGAATGGACGGCCTCCGATTACATTCCTTATCCTTTAAAAGAAAAGGCAAACAAAGAGACTGCCGAAAAGAAAGTTGTACGCGGCGGCTCTTGGCGTGAACGTCCCAAATACTCCACATCTGCCGTCCGTAAAGCCTACCTGCCTTGGCAACGGCCGATGAACGTCGGCTTCAGGATTATTGTCGAATGACGCTTCGTCCATTGCCGGCGCGGTTCACACAGATTCGGACAGGGATGCGTTCGGTCATTTCCTGTACATGCGAGATGACACCGATCTTGCGTCCCTGCGTCCGTAAACTTTCCAAAGCATCCATCGCCACACGAAGCGTCTCGGCATCTAAAGATCCGAAACCTTCGTCGATAAAAAGGCTTTCGACCCTCATCCGGTTGGACGAAAGGGAAGACAAACCGAGCGCAAGTGCCAGCGAAACAAGGAACGACTCACCGCCCGAAAGACTATGGACGGTTCGCACCTCATCACACATATCCCGGTCGATCACCTGCAAGGCAAGTGTTTCTGGAACCCGTTCCAGCCGATAGCGGCGCGTCAGTTCGCGCAGCTGCACATTGGCATAGTTCAACAGGATGTCAAGTGTATATCCCTGCGCGATACGGCGGAACTTGGCGCCATCGGCAGAGCCGGCCAGTTCGTTCAGTTTCGCCCAACGTTCGCTTTCCATGCGACAGGCATTCAGCTCTTCCTGCAGGCCGGAGACTTTCGCCTTATTCTCCGTCTGGGTACGGAGGCGGAAAGCAAGCTCCGTCTTTTCCTGCGTGAAACGAAGCAGGGTTGCTTCGAGCGGCTGTCCGTCCGAAGAAGCCAGATAGTCGGTGTTCCATTTGTCTAAAGCCTCCTTTCGCAAGAGCAGGTCGGCAGAGGCTTCGGCCAGGTCTTTTGCAATCTGGTCGGCGATGCCGCGCGTTTGTTCGACGATACCGGATTGCTCGGTTTGGGTTGCCGACAGCTTTTTCAGACGTTCTTTCAGTTCTTCCATTCGCCGGGTATACTCCTGTTCCACGCTATCTGCGGGGCGGCCGTCTAAGAGCTTCTTCCGTTCCGCCTGCAAAGCAGAAAAAGCGATGCAGTTCTTTTCGTGGAGCTGTCCGGCTTCTTCAGCTTGCTTTTCGAGAGAAGGGAGAAAGGAAGCGAGAGATTCGCATTCGGCCTTCCGAGCGCTTTCCTGCCGCTCCAGTTGGTGGAGTTTATCGGTATTCTCGTGCCACTGACGGGCAAAGTCGGTCAATTTTTTGCGGAAGGTTTCCGGGTTCTGTAGCCATGCTTTTTGCCATTCGTCATTGCCGAACAGGCGATCGGCTGCTGAAAGGGACTGGATTAGTAGGGCGGATTGTTCTTTTACAATGACTTCCTCCCGCTCCTGCCGGCTGGCGGCGAGTTGTTGCTTGCCGATGATGTCCTTACAGGCGGCTTCGCTGTCTGCGAGTTCCTTGTGTAGTTGAAAGAGTTGCTGTTGCAGGCGGGCGAGTTTGCGGGTGTTGGTAGAATAGATTTCTTTTTTATTCGACAGTTCCTGTAGTTGAAGGGTTAAGACGGAAACAGGGGCAACGGGCACATGACCTGCGAAAGGATGATGCGTGCTCCCGCAAACCGGACAGGGCTGTCCTTCCTGTAACCTACTGCGCAAATCCTTTATATTGCCGGAAGCCTCCAAACGCGCCTGTTCGATAAGCAGTTGCTCACGCTCCTGACGTAGTTTCTCGATCTGTTTGTCCAAAGCCGGTATGTCGAACGCTTTCAATTCTTCCTCCAAGCTCCGGTAGTCCGCTTCCGCCTGCTTCAACGCTTGCTGTTTACTAACGCTGGTCTGTTGCAAGCCGGCGAGTTTTTTATTCAATGCTGCTACCTCCTGCCGGATCGTTTCGATCAAACGGTTTGCCGTTTCCACACCCGAACGGGCGGCCGAAGCAGCATCCAGGTGAAGCAATAAGGCGGAAAGCTGCTCCGCTATACTCTCCTTATCCTTAAAACGTTTGCGCCAGGCGGTCAGGCGGTCAATCTCCTCCACCCCCTGTTTGCGGCGGAAGACGGCAGCCTGGTACTTCTTTTCAGCTTCTTCCTTCCGGAACGTTACATTCTTCAACTGCTGCTCCGAATTAGACAAGTCACGGATAGCCGTATCTAACTGGATATCCAGTTTACGCGCCTGCAATATCTCCTGTTGAAGGGATTTGAAATGAGCTTCGGACTGTTGTTGTTCCCCCACTCCTTTTTCGTATTCGCGGCGGGCGACTGTCAAGAGTTCCGTTGCACGTGCCAACTTACCGGTAACTTCTTTCTGCTGCCTCTGGCGAATAGTGATCTGCTGTTCGACAGAACGGACGGCCTCTTGAAGGGCCTGCTGCTCCATTTTTGCTTTCTCGATCTGCTGCAATACCTTTTCCGTTCCGGCGAGGCGGGTGCGCAAGTCGTTTTCTTCCTCATCCGTCAATAGCTCGATGCCCTGTATACGTGATTGGATCAGGTCGAAGGCTTCTTTCGCCCGCGCATTCCTTTCAAATATCTGGCGGGAAATAGCGGAATAGAGCTCTGTTCCGGTCAACTTCTCCAAAAGAGCCGCCTTTTCTCCCTGATCGGCTTTCAAGAACGTGGAAAAATCGTTCTGCGCCAACAATACGGAACGCGTAAACTGTTCGAAGGTCAAGCCGATCAGTTCGATGATACGAGCTTGCAGGTCGGAGCGCGTCCCCTGCTCTTCCTCCTCCTTATCGAGGTTGTACAAAGCCAAACGCGGAATCTGCAACCGTCCGGTTTCCTTGTCACGGGCTCGTGCCACCGACCAACGTGTCCGGTAGCGGTGTCCGTTCAAAGCCATAAAGTCCACCTCCGCAAAACCGGAAGCCGTCCCTCTCCGTAGCAGGAAGCGGGGATCGCTCTGCGACAGTTGCTCATTGCTGACATCCTGTAGCTTGACATTATTTTCTTTCGCCTGGTCGGTGCGGGGCGTACGGGAAAACAGGGCAAGACACATCGCATCCAGGAGCGTGGACTTTCCCGCCCCCGTCGGTCCGGAAATAGCAAAAATCCCGGCCGAGAGCAACGGCTCCGCCGTAAAATCAATTTCAAAATCACCTTCCAGTGAAGCCAGGTTGCGGCCTCGTATCGCTAATATCTTCATAGGGAAACCTCCCGTATTACATCGTTAAACATCTTCTCCAACTCTTCCGGCAAATCTCCCCCGAAACGGTTCGTAAAGGTATGGCGGAGCATATCCAGCGGATCGATCTTTTGTAAATCCGTATAAGACAAAGGACGAAAATCATCCTCCCCCTCCTTTTTCGGATAAGAAGGGATGATAGAAGTCAGGCGTACAGCCTTGTCCGCCAGCACCTCCTCTACCCGGTGCCGGAAACCCGGATCAGGCTCCGTCAACAGCACCTGCACTTCCAGATAAGGCCACAGGCTGCGGTCGGCTCCCTCTTCCGCCAACGGCAGAGCAGAAAGCTGCAAAAGGACTTCGGCAGGCAATGCCGGTTCCGCCGGAATCCGATGCAGGGCGGTTCGGAGTGGGATAGGCACTGCTTCGCAATCCGACAGGCATCCGTTTTCGAGGGTGAAAGCGACAACCTGGTGGTGATAATGCTGCTCGGAAAAAGACATCGGGAGCGGACTGCCGGCATAGCGTATGTTTTCGCGTCCCCCTACCCGCTGCGCCTTGTGGATATGCCCGAGTGCGGTATAGGCCAAGCCTTCTTTAAAGGCATCTACCGACACGGATTCAAGCCCTCCCATGATGGTCCGCTCGCTCCGGTCGTCTTCCGACAGTTCGGCTCCGGTCGCATGTAGATGCCCCATCGCAAGGAGCGCCTCGCCCGGTTGCCTCTGGCTGTCGGCATAGTCATACAGTTCGTGGTACATCCGGGTAATACCCTCCACATAGGTGTCTTTTCCTTCCTTCGAAGCGGGGTAATCTCCCTGGCGGAGATAGGGCACGGCCAAACAGAGCGCTTCCCGCTTCCTTTCCTTATTATATAAAGGGATCAGAAGCGAACCGAAATCGATCTTGCACAAGTCCGTCCGCGGAACAATCCCGACAATCGACGTGTTCAGTTCTTCCAACAGGGGAACCGGCGCCTCCAAACGGGCTGCCGAATCATGATTACCTGCGATAACCACGATCTGCAAATGCGGATTACGCCGGTTCGCTTCCCGCAGAAACCGGAAAAAACGGCGTTGGGCAGCTGCCGACGGATTGGCGACATCGAAGACATCCCCCGCAATCAGCAGGACATCGGTCTGCCGTTGCACCAACAGATCAGTCAACCACGAAAGAAATGCCTCATGCTCATCATCACGGTCATACCCGAAAAAGGTTTGTCCGAGATGCCAGTCGGCGGTATGGATTATTTTCAATGACATAACAGCAAAGGGTTATATCTCAATTCCCTGCTTATACAAATAATCGGGAGCGAAGTCAGCACCGTTGAACCATTCGATCGTCCAATGCGTCAGCCCAAACTGGATAAAATTCTTCATGTCTTTCAAAGGCTCAAATATTTTCCCGTTGAGCAAAGGCAGGAAATCTATCCTTTTGGTTTTCCCGTTGCTGAACTCCAAATCCATCGTATAGCCTTCTACATAATCTACATTCGTCACTCTTATCAAATCTATATCTTCTTTCATGACTTTTTATATTAAAGGATTTATTTTCTGAACTTCTTCGCCGTTTTGCAAGCGCACCCAATTCATCATCAACTCTTCCTTATGCAATTCCATCCAACGAAAAACCTGCTTTAAGACACTACTGGGAATTTCTCCTTTCACCACTCCTTTTTCAATCGTCACTATAGCCTGATAATCTCCATATCGGATATGGAAATGCGGAGGGTTATGGTCATCGGCAAACATTGCTATGATGATTCCCAAAAAACGACATATTTCTGGCATACTTTTTCTTTATTACTTATAATCAATACAAACATACAAAAAAAAGCATTACCTTTCTCTACTTTTTCAAAACCCGTTCGTACATGAGACAAAAAAGCTTGCTGGAAAAATCAGTGTTTGAAAGGCGTATGGGCAGGTACATCCGCAATCACCACGATCTACAAATACGGATTACACCGAATAGCATAAAAAAGGCGTGAACCCATCCGGTTTCACGCCTATATGCATTTTACATCAACAACTCCATTGGATTGCGCTTCATTATCAACGGATAACGTTCCGGATGTTTCAGACTTTCTATTTCAAGGTCAACATCAAGCTCCGGCCATTCAATGGCCCGCAAACCACTCATACGAACATTCAGTACACTGCTTACACGGGCATCTTTCAACCACGGTACACGATTATACGAGACAAAATAATCCTGCCCCAAGACTGAAAGCATCATGCCTTGTGAATTAATCATCAATACGCTTACCGATGTGTTGTTTATATTGTTGTCTAAACTCGTCTCCATGCTCATCCTCACATAAGAATTTCGGACTCATTTATTTCTTTTTAAATGATATATTTGCAAACATACGAAAAAAAGCATTACCCTCCCCAACTTTTTCAAACAGAAAAAATGAAAGAGCCGTGTACTTATCTTGATTTATTTTCTTGTTTTTCCCTTTGTTTTCAAAAAAGCTTTGTATATTTGCAATAGAACTATGACACGCCTACGCCGAGTTGAGTGCATATCGCACGAAGCGGACTATGGGTGGGGATTCAGTTCTGTACATATTTAAGGCGTTTACTAACGCTCTGTTTGAGACGATCTGAAATCTTGCAAACTCTCAGAATCTAAGTCTTGAACTTAGCAACGGTAGATGTCCCGGGTGTGATTATATCAACCCCGTGGAGACCTTATAAGCACGGATTATACCTTTTCGGGGACGATGTTTTGTTTATATAGGTCTCTTAACGGCAAGGCTATATTCATATCGGCGTGGGCTCTGACGTTGTCTGTTCAACTTAGATAGGCAATTGCAAGAGCCTCAGATCGTGGAACGGACAACAGGACGATTCCACGCTTTTTTTATGTGCTATCAACTGAGTTCTGTCTAGAATAAAGTTAGCACCGATATGAATATCGATGAACCTGCATCTAATGCAAACACCAAAGGAGGTATAAATCCTCCATGCACCGGGCTTACCCCCGATGCTCTCCCCGAAGTTCAAAAGCCATCCTTGGTAGAGAACTCACACACAGGGGTGTCCACCAGAAATGCGCTGTCGGCTAATAAGGTAGTTACATTCAAAAAGGCAAAACAAACTCCCCATTGGTATGCCCTGCGTGCCACTTATGGCAGAGAAAAAAAAGCCTACGAGTACATTATTACTAATGGTGGTACGGCCTTCTACCCCACACGTACTACCGTAAAAAACGTTGATGGTAAGCGCAAAACTATCGAAGAATCCTATCTCCCCAACATCCTCTTCGCATACGGCACAGAAGGAGAACTTAACAAATTCGTTTACAACAACGAAAAGCTCTCCTATCTTCGTTATTACTACCGACACTTTCATGTGGGCAATAAGATTGCCAAAGAACCTTTAATTGTTTCTGATGATCAATTGGAAAGTCTCCGCATTATCTGTAAAGCAGAAGCGGGTGATATTGTTGTATCTACTGATGAGGTGGAGAAGTTTCAAAAAGGCCAAACAGTTCGGATAATCGATGGCAAGTTTAAGGGTGTGGTAGGGACTGTTGCTCGCTATCAAGGGCAGCAAAGAGTGGGAATCATAATTGATGGTTTACTAACTATAGCGACAGCCTACATTCCGAGTGCGTTTCTTAGCCGGATGATACCAAATAGCAATTAGAATAAAACAGCAATTTGATGAGTTGAAGCAAGCTATTCTTGGAATCAATTTTATATGAGGTATGATAGCAGATATATTTGAAACATGCAGTAAAAAAGAGGTTGTTATGCGCTTTTTATCTTTGTATGAAGGTGGAGCAAAGCGAGTATTTTCTTCTGATTCACCTTTTTATAATGCCGGTATAACTTATCTGCAAGAGTCAGTTAAGGAAAATACTATCAACAAGCGTTCCATACGAAAAGCTAACGAAAGTTTTGCATTAGCCGTAAACGATAGCAGAAGTACCTGTAAATTGTTGTCTTATTGGAACATTGTTTGTTTATACGTTTTAGATCAGGTGATGGCTATTTCTCCAATTGTGTCGGTTGTAAGAATCTTACACCCCATTGTAGATATTCCGATTCCTACAAAAATAAGTGCAAAAGGTTTATTGGAAAATACCGTTAAAGGAATAGGAATGGCAGTAGGAGTAGCCATATCATTTGTACCTCCTGCGAAAGGTCAAGGAATTGCTTTAACTAAATATTGCCAAAATATGCAGACTTCTGATGCCATATTGGATGCAAAATCTTGTAACGAAGTCTTTTATAAACTTCGAGAAGAGATAACTTCTATTGATTATGAACGATATTACCGTATGTTAAGATAAAAATATTATGATTGAATACCACAGTTTAGTAGCTCCATTGTTGGGTGGAGTCATTGGGTATATCACCAATGACATAGCCATTCGGATGCTTTTCCGGCCTCATCGGGCAAAATATTTTTGTGGCCTTCATATTCCTTTTACTCCGGGTATAATTCCCAAGGAAAAAGGTCGCATAGCAGAGGCCATAGGTGCAGTGATTAGCGAGAACTTGATGAATCAAGAAGTACTTCAACATTATCTTCTTTCTGAAGATATGATTGGCAAAGTGCGGTCTTCGGTGGAAGCATTCATAAATGAGCAAAAACAAAATTATGAGACCGTGGAGCAATTCGTGTCACACTATCTGACAGCTGAAGAAATATCTGTCATTACCAATAATATACGAGATAATGTCAGCTCGCAGGTACAATCCAAACTTACCAATCCGGCTCTTGGTGAACAGATTGCCCACATGGCTATGAATCATGTAGTTAATAAATTGGGAAATAGCGGAGCTGAAGAATTGTTGGCCGGTTTAGGTGGAATGCTTGGTGGCTTAAAAGGTGCCACGACCTTACTCATTGGAGGTAATATCGTTGGTAAATTCTTGGAAATGCTACGTGAACCAACAAAAAAATATTTAGCAAAGAATATAAACGATATGCTCAAATCCAATGGTAGCGATATGGCATCCTCTTTGATAGGCGATGGCATCCACACGTTTATGAGCACTTCGGTGGCTACTCTTCTAGCAAATAAAGATGAGCAGTTGCAACAAGTCGCTAACAATGTCGTATCCTTATATAAGACTATTGTTACAGAAAATCTTCCCAAAATACTTGAGTCTATCGACATCTGCAAAATTGTTCGTGAACGTATTATGGAAATGGACGTTGCAGAAACAGAAAAACTCATTTTCAAAGTGATGGATAAAGAGCTGAAAGCGATTGTGTGGCTGGGAGCTTTACTCGGAATGATAATGGGAAGTATAAATATACTTTTTTGATTCAATATGACAAAATTAATCTTTATAACTTCATAACAATATGATATCTGAAAAAATCGAAAGAATCCTGGATCGTCGTTTAGGTCGAGGTGAGTTTGAAGGACGTGGCATTCTTCAACAGGTTGACAAGCGCATCGCGGAAATTGAAGCAGTGCAAAAAGCGGTGGACGATCTCGATAGAAAACTTTATGCCATTAAGTCGGAAAAAGAACATCAGCAAGGCGAATTTTATACACTCTTAATGAATGACCCCGAAGCTGCCATTCAAATTGATCTTGTAAATTGCAAAGATGCGAAATATAAAATTGCAGAAGTGCGTGAGGTTCTTGTGAAACTTCGGAAGCGCTTTGAGCGTAAGGCTGTTCGTATTGCTTTCGTCGGTTACGAACGTATGGGGAAAAGTAGCTTTTTGAAATCACTCACCCGCCTTGACGATGAAGTGATACCTGCCCTTTCCGGTGGAAGCTGTACCGGGGCGCCATCGGTAATTCATCCATCTAGTGAGTTTCGTGTCGATATACAGCTATTTACAGCAGAAGAGTTCCTCTTAAGCCTGAATCAGAAACTCGAGCGACTGATGGGTAAGCAAGGTGCCCCTAAAGTGCATACTGTCGATGAAATAGCCTCTTTGGATGTATCAAATTATCATGGTGCAAATTCCGGTGAAGTCGGTGAGTTTGTAGAGAATATCGTCAATAGTTTAGAATCCTTCCGTCATGACTTGACGGGAGAAAGACGCACTTTTACGAATAAAAAAGTGATAAAAGAATATGTGGCTCAATATTTCCTTTACGATGAAATACCCGAAGGAGAAGATCCTGCAAAATTCTCTTATGAAGAGCGTCAAATTAATGGAAAGAACAAGTGGGTATACGTTCAATACTTCCCCCATTATTTGGCAGTTAAAAAAGTGGATATCTACACTCCATTGCCTGAGGATTGTGGAAAATGTGAATTTGTAGACACAATCGGTATGGGTGCAAAAATAGATACCGAGTATATTAAAGAGTTGATGTATGATACTTTGAAGAATGACTGTGATGTGGCTGTTGATGTATTCAGGCCAGATGGTGCTGTTTACAATTTTGATAGTCGTCAAACCGAAATTATCCAAGATATCAAACAACAACTTGCAGTTCGTCAACCTCGTAAATGGATGGCTTATGTGGCTAATGCAGTAACAACAGAAGCGAATAACAATGAAGCGAATGCAAGGAAAGCTATTGAAGAAAAGACGGTAAAAGAGTTGTTCGAAAAACGAGTAGCCGTTGATGCCACAAACCGAGAAGCGGTAATCAATAATTTGATTAACCCACTCCTTGATATGGTGACGCATAACCTCAGCGACTTAGACACACAATTACTATCCTTAGCCAACCAACCATTGAACGAAGCATATGATGCATGCCTCTCACTGGTACAGACGGCACAAAACGTGATGGGAAAGAGTTCTGGAATAGGTGGAGATCTGTTCAATTTAATAGATCAAATGCTCATACCAGAAATTGATAATGAATTGCGCAAGGCACTTATCGGTGTGGACGACCTGGGATATGCTGAACAAGCCGACAAGCCATGTGTAGAATTGGAAGAGGCATACCTTAGCGTGGTGCAAAAACTGTCAAGAGCTATACCTTCTCCAGATGTAATTAAAGAGGCTTTGATGACAAGTTCACTATACAACGAAGCTCAAATTTTCAACGAATACGTGGAAGACTTTCGTAATAGTGTCTTTGAGGCTTTTGAAAATGTAAATCACGAAGTACTTCATCCTCTGCAAGAAAAGGTAAAAGAAACGCTGATAAGGGTGTTATATAACAACGCTCGATTCAATAAACTTAAAGTCCCTGTAGAAGGGCCTTCCATCCAGTGGTTTGAGCGATTTATAGAGGATTATGTAAGCGAAAAAGAATATCCGGCACTGTATAAGGCACTGCGTTATATTCTGGAATATCAAATAAGCATTGAAGGCATGGTAGAGTATTATGTAACTCGTAGCCTTTACGTAATAGACCGAAATCATAGCGACTTTATTCCTTATAGAGGCGTTCATGTAAACGGTGACTTTGAAGCAAATGCTGATTCTATATGGCAGGAACTCTTCAACCGTGTGTTAATTCTCGATCCTCGGCTTAAAAGTTGGATAAAGGATTTCACTGCGATTCCTAGCCATTCATTTTACTCACGTGTACATAAATTCCACCTTAAGTTAATAACCGATAAGAAAGGTGCCGGTGAATTGCGCACATTCTATATCAACAATCGCAATGCTATTTGGAGTGATGAACTTTTGGGTGCTGCCAGAACTAATCAAGCCTTCAGTAGTTGGGGAAACCGAGTGGGAGCACTTGACAATTGTTTGAAACCTGAATATTTTAAATTTTAATTATGGGACTATTAGATAAATTAAAAGACAAACTTGGAGATAAGGTCGAAAAGACAAAGCTTCGAGCCACCATGTTTGGACCACGTGCTGTAGGAAAAACATCGATTTTAGCTTCGGTATTTTCCGATGTAAGTAAAAATTTGGCAGCAACAAAACTATATTTTCATCCGGTTAGCGATGCTTCCAACAGCCTTCACAATAAACGGCTCGAACTGTTGCATCTCATTGATGAGGCAACCGACTTTACTGAGACACCCAATACCGGTGTAATCAATGCGACTTCGCTTCCGGAACCTTTCGACTTTGAGATAGGCATGTACAATCGCACTAGCATGATTGAACTTAGAATACAAGATTTTCCCGGAGAATATCTTGAAAGCCATCCACAAGAGGTGCTGGAATATCTGTCATCTTCAGAGACAATTATTCTTGCGATTGATACGCCCTATCTGATGGAAGAAAATGGACGCTATAACAATGAAAAAAACAAGCCATCTCTCGTTACCGATTTCTTCCGAACGAATGCTGATACTATCAAAAATAAGCTTGTTTTACTAGTTCCGCTCAAGTGTGAAAGATATTTTCACGAAGGACGTATTGGAGAAGTAACAGCACGTGTAAAGGTTGCTTATGCTTCACTCATTGAATTTTGCCGCACACAGAATATTGCTTGTGTTTCAGCTCCGATACTCACCTTGGGCGGGGTGGAGTTTGATAGAATGGTTTCAACAGAGAGTGCGGCATCGTCTGTATCGAAGCTGGCACGTTATCGCTTCTTCGGAAATCCCCCTAAATACGAACCCATGTTTTGCGTCCAACCATTCTATTATCTCCTTACTTACATGGCGAATTATTATGAGTGGAGCAAAGCCCAACCCAAAGGATTCATGAACTCTATGAGACAATCTTTAGCAAGCCTCCTCAAGGATGATGACGTTTTTCTTTATGAAGTAAAGAAACTCTCCACAGAGGCCAAAACAGATAAATTCGGCTATGAAATCATAGTTGCGAACTCAATTCTAAATATACATTAATAACAGCAGAAATATTTTTACTTATGGCAGACATTAACGTACTTATGGTAGGCGGACGGCGTTGTGGGAAAACCTCTGTGTTGTCCAGCATGTTTTATCAAATCATCAATGGTCCGGCAAATCAAGTATTTACACTGGCAGACACCACCGACTATATGATTGAAAAGCGAAATGAGAATACAGGAGAAATGGAGAGAGCGGATGTCCTGGATTACAAACGCATGGAACTGGTTAATATAATCGACACTGGTGGTAATGGCCAATTTATCGTAGATCAGAATCCTACAAATAATTTTTGGGACTATGTTCTTAGTGTTGCTATTGCAAACAGACCAAATCATTACCTGACAATCAATTTCAGAGATGCTGCTGGTGAGGTATTTGAAGCAGGTAACAGATTTTACGATGATGCGATGAATTATGCAAATAGTTGTGATGTGATCATTATTGCCGTGGATACTCCGTATCTTATGAGTGATAAATCCTCTATAGTAGATGGGGCCAATCGTTCTTCAGAGATAGGCACGCTTTTGAAAACCTGGCTTATGAATGGAGATAATACTGAAAAGATGGTACTATTCGTACCTGTCAAGTGTGAAAAATGGATCAAAGAAGGTAAGATAGATGAGGTAATAGATAAAATAAAGACGCTCTATGAAGATTCCATTAAAGCACTTCTTGAACCTCAAAACGTTAAGGTTAATATCATATCTGTAGAAACAGCTGGAGGAATCCAATTTGTCGAACTTAGAAAAGCATATTCTCTATACAAACCAGGGTGGCCTGCACCGAAGAAATGTTGTTTACCTTATGAAGAGAATGAGGCGATAGTTATTTTAGAAGATGGAAGAGTACACCCTGTCGAATCGGACGAGACTGTTGATGAGGATATGAATGCAACATTTCCAGGTGTTAATATTCATAGACCTAATGCTTGGTATTGTATTCCGCAAGGTGCCAAGTATGCTCCAAAAAACTGTGAACAGTTACCGTTACATATTCTTCGCTTTTTATTCAACAAAAAAATGAATCACATGAGTGGAGGGGTTATCAATTTGTTAAGAGGTTTTTTTGGATGTATTACCCTACAAGATATGGAAGATGCGTTAAGGCAAGTAGGTATACAAATAATTGATCAAGGAGAGGGTAAAGAGGTATTAAATATGGAGTAAAAGAAGTAATGACGACTAATTAATATAACCTCAAAGTTATGCTAAAATATTATTCTTATTATAGTGTGGGTGGATACAAAGACATGTATCTTGGCAATTCAGAGACGAGTGAAGAACGGACTTATTACCTGCCCCTTTTGGACATTTGGAAAGAACAAGTGGCCAACGGTGATAAAAAGAATGAGATACGACTCATTGAATCAGAGAAAGTGAAAAAGATCGCCATTCTTACGGCAGATGAGTCGTTTGGTCTTCCTGAAGATGCTGCACCCTTATTCTCACATGGTGCTTATAAGCTAATTTATAAAGTAGCCAATACAGGAGAAGGAATATTCGCAATAAGAGATATTTCCTGTGAGACGAAAGACGAGAACGGACGCTCCATTCCTTTCTTACTGGCAGTGGTAGCGGACACAAAAACAGACCGTAACACACTTGAATGTATTGCAGCTTATGCTGCCATGCATCTCTCGTCGTTTTGCGAAACTTTATCCTATCTCTTTGAATACGACCCCAAGTTTAATGGTCTGGCCTTCCGTATAGATAAGATGAATGAGCTGATAAAGAAAGCCATAGCCGAGGGGAAAGGCGATGTGGAAAGCATAGAGGGTATGATCAATCTTCACGAAACTGCCCAAGGACAGGTAGGACTTCTTCTGATGCCCAAGGGTATCACACCTGAAAAGGCTGCTGAAGAGCAAAATGCAGGCCTGAAATCGAAACGTATCATCCCTATCAGTTCTATCGTCCCCTTGGACAACCCGGAAGAAGCCAGACGTTTACGTGAAATGGCAGAAACAATAGCTCAGAAGAAAAGGAAAATACGCATGGCACTCACTATTGGAGGGGTTGGTATCGTTCTAATCGCTTTGATAACTTGGCTAATCGCAGAGCGTTCGCGCGTGTAGACATACGATGGGAAAAGAACTTAAAGTACTCATGATGGGTGGACAGCGTGTAGGTAAAAGTTCTGCGCTGGCTGCCATCATGGATGCTTTCACCAATGGTAGCGCTTCAAGTGTTTTTAGGGCGAAGGACACCACTGTCCTTCAAAAAGTCGGAAGAGAGCAGCAAACATCCGTTAGTCAACGTCTTCTGGACTCTATGGAGTGGCTTAAAAGAAATGAAGGTAAAATCATTCTCACAGATTCTGGAAGGACGAATATACGGTGGGATTACTCTCTTGAACTTAGGCTAAACAACACCAATGATACCATGAAGATGACCTTCACTGATGTCAACGGGGAGTGGTTTGAACTGAATAATCCACATAGCAATGAAGTAAGGACATTGGTATCAGAATATGATGTTTTTATTGTGGCAGTAGATACGACATTCTTGATGGAAGCTAAAAATCCTGTGAATAAATTGGTTTCTCCCGTCAAAAATGAAAAGCACAATTGCATCCAAGAAATACACAACATGCTTACATCTATCAACGACAACAATGGACAAGATGCCAAACTTGTGATATTTGTACCCATTAAATGTGAGTATTGGGTAAAAAAAGGACTAGTCAATGAAGTTACACAGTCGGTTACCTCTGATTACAAAACGGCTATTATTGGACTCTGTAACAGCCCATCCGTACAGGTTGAAATACTACCCATTCAGACTTTAGGCTCCGCTTCTTACCATTCACATACCGAGCCTCTTGTCTTTAATTATAGTGAGCGCAATTTCTTTTTCATGAAGACAAGAAAAAGTCAGCGTTGTATGGAACTGGAGGATGGTAAAGTCAGACTCTCTGACGGAACAATTCATGATATTGCTAAGGGCAGTGTCGAGGATGACCCGATGGCTGTAATGATAAAAGGGACCACAATTATGCGTCCACATACGTGGTATTCAGTAGATTCCAGCGTTTACAGGCCCTACAATTGTGATCAGGTGGCATTTCATATTTTGGAGTTCATGCTTGCCAAACGTATTGATATTGAGATACGTAAAAAAGAAGAGGAAAATGGAATTGTTCGTAAAGCAAAGATAATTGGGAAGTTTATACTCAATGTCTACTCTTTGGGGCTTTGGAATAAGCTTTGCGATATTTTTGGTGATATATCTGTGGCAGAAATGACGAATGCAGTAGACAAGCTTAATAATCTAGGAGTGATTCGACATTCTGGCGATGGCATCACAATAATTAAAAGATGTAATTTTAAGAAGAAATAAATGATTAGATTTTACGCATATTATTCTTGTGGCGGATACAAAGATATGTATTTGGGTCACAGCGAAATGGGTGTTGACAACACATTCTATCTACCCTTACTTCCCATATGGAAGGAGGATGAGGAGCATCTAAAGCCAAAAGATGCTGAACGATTGGAACGTGCTAAATCTCTTACCTTGATACAAGTCATAACAAACGAGCAGAGTTTTGGGTTTCCTCAAGAAGCAGACCTATTCTTTTCTCATGGAGCTTACAAAGCCATCTATCGTTCATTGGATAATGGTGGTTCTTGTTTAGGACTGACAGATTTGAATAATGGAGCGCAGGACGAATTTGGACGGGGCACATCATTCTCTATGGTTATCACAGCAGAAAAAGAAGACACCAAGCGACTCGATTCATTAGCCTTATATTGTATAGATCATCCTAAAGAAATATGGGAAACCATAGGACGTCTTATCGGCTACTCTCCTGATATGAATGGAGTAAGTTTTAACCTCAATGAAGCCCTTTCTATCATAAAAAAGGCGGAGAAAGATGTTTCTTTTGTTTTGGATCACAATTCAAGGAGAGTAAATTATGTTTTGTTGTCTTCTATAAAACAACTGAGCCTTGCGTTAAAAGAGCAACAATTAAATCATAATAAAATAGATTATGTATGTACGCTCCAAGGAGAGCATCAGGGTGCTTTAGTTAAAATAAAGAATGAAGGATATATAGGTAGCAAGAATTCCATTAAGCCAGATGTGCCATCTGAACAAGAGGATAAGAAGGATACTAATATTGTTGTAAAAGGCCATGAAATCTTAGAAAAAAAGGACATTAAACAACCATACGATGGTATTGACTTTGACGAAAAGTTGAGGGCTCTATTAGATGAATTGCTCGCAAAGTCCAAGGCTAATCTGCAAAGTAATATTGAAGATTCCATTGAAGGAAAATACGAGCGTATTTGCGATAAACAAGCTGAAATAATGGATAAAAAATTGGGGAATATCCTCTCTAAAATAGCTGAACTCAGACAAGAAATGGAAAGAAACCGCCAATTGCCTATTAGACAATCAGACATTAGCAAATTTCTTAACGAAAGTACTGTACAGAGAATCAGCATAATCTTAGGAATAATTTGCATAACAAATATATTAATTCTTGCAATTTTGTTATTTAAATAAATATTCAAATGGAGAAACATTATCTTATTGGATTAAAACCTGCCGAATACGAACACCCGTTCGACAAAGCAGCACTTGCAGCACTTACCAAACTAAAAGGGTTTGATACTGTTGTCAATTTCTTCCTTAATTGGACTCATGTGCGATGGGATCTCATAGAAAAACAAGGTTCTTGTTTTCATGTGACATTGGATTCTTGTCCAAAACTTTATAAGCAGGTTAAGAATCTGGCTGCCATCTTGGAAGTGAAAGATGTACCTGAAGTCTACACAACATGGGGGTATTTTATCAATGGTTATACAACTGGCATTAAAGACAAAACCATGATTGTACTCCAATCAGGAGCTGTAGACCTGCTAAATGAAGATGAATTAGGATACGTAATCGGACACGAACTAGGGCATGTGAAAAGTGGACATGTACTTTATCATGTTATGGGTTCCATGATTGCTCAGGCTGCCATTTGGTTGCCACTTGGAGAGGCTCTTTTAGCTCCTATTCAAGTAGCCCTAATGTATTGGAATCGTATGTCTGAGTTTACGGCAGACCGTGCAGGTCTTCTTGCTTGTCAAAATAAAGAAGCGGCCATCAACGCCATTATAAAAATGTGTGGAGTTCCAGAAAAATACTTTGGTGAACTGAGTGAAGAAGCAATTCTGAAACAAGCAGAAGAATTTGAAACTAGATTCAATTCTTCAGCCGACAAGGCTATGCGCACCTACCTCATCATGTCTAACAGCCATCCTTGGACTGTATATCGTGCTGGAGAACTAATAAAGTGGATACGTTCTGGAGAATATGACCGAATTGTAGAGAAGTATACTGCTACCAAATGTCCTCATTGTGGCGAACCTATAGGAAAGGGTGAGAAAGTTTGCAATTGTTGCGGGTTATTAATCTCTTAGGAAATATCTATAGGGATAGGGAAGTAAAGTAAAAAGCTCTGAATTATACTCGTTAATAAAGCATCGAGAGCTCATTATGATTGATGATAACACTATGAACAAATGGATGAAGCATACTCGAAGGCACGAGGCTAATATCTTCAACGCGCTCTTCTATGATCAGGAAGCTGTCAATGAGGAGGCTGTTCATACGATATTGTCTCGTGTGGCTTCATTCTTTGACCTTCCCATCCCATTACTGCATGGCCAATGTGAGTCGATGGCCAAAATCATGACAAGTGATGATGCCAATCAGTGTGAATTGTACTACAACATGAGAATGCTGAACGATGTGGGCATCAACAATCTCGACGCCATGCATCTGTGCCTGGTTCACGAGATGGCTCATCAAGTGCTTCGAGATTATAAGTTTCGACTGTTCCATAATGAGAAGTGGATTCAAGAACTGGCTGCCGACTTAATCGTAGGAGCATATTCTCAAATTCATGATATAGCAAGTGGAAAATATAAATATGCCGTTTCTATACAGAAAGCAAGCCTAACCCATCCAGATGGCTTGTTAAGAAAATCCGTTATCGATTTCTCCAGACAATCATACGAGTTAAGTTCGGAAGGAAGACTGGAGACCATCCATCAATCACTGAGGACATTGCCATACTTTATTTTTAGCCATTTTGACGAGCTGAGGAAGGGATGGAATCAGGTTTGTGATGAGCTGGAACATCCACCGGTTGTTCAAAGAACTAATATTGAGGACTTACCTGACAGCAACCTATTGAAACAAATGGTGTTGAAATACAAACAACAAAAAACAGCGGAAAATGAAGACAATCGATAACTCCCTAATTAATGAACCCTGCATAGGGAAGTTGATAGAAGAAAAATGTGCCATCGGGCAATTGGAAGATAATTGCATCTACCTGCTGGCTGACCCGAAATCGACTATTGCTGCGAGATTCATGGAAGCCGGAAGCTGGATTCAGAACAAACTAGCAAAGGAGGAGTACTTTAATGAATACAGGCTGGATGTGTTGGAAAGCATTGAATTGAAAAACCATCCCCTCGTTGCAAAAGAGATATACGATAATAAGAGAAATCTGTTGCTGTCCCTTTACTTGCCTGAATATGAGGGTAAGAAATTCTTGTTGTCAAGCACTGCAGAAGATGACCTTGTGATAAACTTGGCTCTTATGACCTATGAGGCTGAAAGGAATACTCAGGACAGTATTGTCCATTATCTGAGAGAATATGCCTTGGAGGATATGGATGGCTTTATGTCCATTGCAAAAGAAGCGTTCTCAACCAAGCGGTTCTTAAACGCTTATTTTGCCAGACTTGCAGGTGACGTGATGCACCCTACATTTGGTATGGCTGCGTCTGTCACTTCTATCAAAGAGGAGCTTGACATAAAAGGAGTGATTACGCACCAGAAACGTTTGGAAATTTTAAACAACCTCCCTGAAAAACTGCTGAAATACCGTAAGACCAAAAACCCAAAATTGGGTGCTGAGATAGATTTGTTTTTTATCAATGTGGACGCAATGACCTGGAAACAATACTTCTTAAGACAGTCACCCAAAATACAAGAAAAGATGTTTTCGTATCTCAACTCTCAGAATCAAGCAAAGAACTCTACTATGGATTTGGAAGTCCGATACTTTCCCAATATCGACAAGACACGTAAGAATGATGGTCACTACCGACTCCTTATGTGTAAAAATCCAGACACCTTAGCCGTCCACTTTAGCAGGAAGAATAGCTTCATCGTATATCTCATCTATCTGTTGGATAGAAAAATGAATGGAGACAAGGTGGACACATTGAATCTTTCGCAATACAAAGTTCTGTTCTGCAAACTCTATGAAATGACTTATGGGTTAAAGGGCGAAAGAGAGTTTGATAATATGATGAAGCGATATAATTCAAAGGACGAGGTTCAACAGAAAGAGTTGAGCGTGGTTTTGCATACGATGAAGATGGATATAGGTACCACATGCGAGAAGATGGAAGAACCCCCGGAACCTTTTATTCTCAAGGATAGTGCTTCCCATCTTACGGTACTTCCTAAGCACATCATTCTTCCATCTGAAATCATAGCACTCGTTTAGTGTTAAACAGTGTTTTATAATTCAACAACACATTGATTTTCAATAATAAAATACTTGATTTAAGAAGCAAGTAACAAAACATAGTTTATCTGCCAAAATGAAGTGACCTTTGCAATAGAAATTGATATTGCAAAGGTCGCTTTCTTTTAAGTTTAATCTTAAAAACATAGACAGATATGAAAATGAGAAGCAATTACAAATGGATAGAAAATGATGCATCCATCTTCTATAACGATTCAAGAGGATTCAATTTATTTGGCACTCAGCATATAAAGTAGAACTCATAAAAATGGATTACTATGTTGACGATTATTTGTATTACTATTCTTGCCTACTGTATCATGGGCAAAGACATTCGCTCCTTATTGGAGAAAGTGAAAGATGTGAATTGGCAGGGTAAGACCAGGGAACTCTATGAGAAGTTGAGACCTTATGCCATCAAGGTTGGACGTGTGGCTGCTAAACCGCTATTACAGTTCTATTATGTGATGAACGACGAAAGGACATCATCTCTCGATCGGATTCTCATCTATGCAGCTATCATCTATACGATTTCTCCCGTGAGTCTAATTCCCAGTGCAGTGTATAAACTGCTCGGTGTACTTGATGAGGGTGCAGCTGTGCTTTATGTCTATAAGAAGATCAAGGAAAAGATTACTCCGGAAATCAATTACAAGGTAGAAAGCACTATTAACGAATGGTTTAGCACAGAATATGTTAGTTATGAGATAATTAAGTAATAGAATTAATCTAAGGTACCAACAACTGGTAGCCGATCTTGATAGATTAAGCTATGCTATCCACTCTATATCAGAAACAATAAAAACAATCCATTATGAACCTATTCGACAAGATAAACAGAATGAGTGCAAAGCCCGGCACTTTGGATGAGAAGATGTATCAACTTTTTAAGGATAAGAGATATGAAGACAGACCGTATAAAAAAGAGAGCATCGGTGATGGCATGTTTCTTATTTATCAACTCTTCTGGAGTTGGTGGAAACCGCGTTACTTGATAGACGAGAAGGCAAAATGTGCTTACGAATTTATGGATGGGAATGAATATCTAACTACTGTCACTGCGGATGACATAGATTGGGAATCATTGAAGGGTTTGCCCACAAAAGCAATTAGTACCGCAAGATCTCTATCGTTCCATTACCCATCGTTCGTATATGGGTATCGTAATGGGGTGGCAGAAGTCAGTTGGCAGTTGAATCCGGATGGACATTACTACATGGATGATGACGGTTTCGGTATGACGGATGATGAAGAGATCACCATCTACGGATATGTGGACAGAACGGGAAAGCCTTTGACTAAATTCAAGTATGTAAAGGACAGTAATCAATTGAAGGAAATGCGCCGACAGGCAGAAAACAAGATGGCATCGAATGGCTTGCCAGATAATAGACTCGCAGAATAGGAACAAAAAGTAGATAGAATCATGAGACGAATTATTTCAATCAAGGAGTTTTTCTCCACTATAGGTTTAGGGTTGTGGCAGGCCGTTTGCTACGTGTTCAGGGTGTTTAACCCGAATAACAAGACGAAATTCTGGCGTGTGATTTGGGCGGTATTCGCTGTTTGCATCGGTATTTTCACATTGGTGGTATCGTATGAGTTCATTACCAAAAAAGTGATTAAGAAAGAACAGACGTGGAATAAAGTATGGCTATCGAAGGCGGTGTATGTCTATAATTACTATGACGATACGCCCAAATATATCAGGAACTATACTACAGGCGAGAAAATATCGGAAGAAACGCAATGGTTTCAAGTAGCTGAAAATGGCGATGAGATGGTAGTGTTCTGCGAACATGGCAAACGCGGGTATTTCAACAAATATACCGGAGAGCTCATTGTGGCTCCCAAGTACGACAAAGCATGGATATTCAGTGAGGAGTATGCGGCAGTATGCTCAAAAGATTCTTTGTTCTTCATTGATAAGAAGGGAAAGGAATATTACAAAAGCCTGGGATTGCGTGCTAAGGAATACGAAAACTTTCTTTTCAAGAACGGTCTATGCGCAGTGAGAACCCGCGATGACAAAATGGGCATCATCAAGCCTGACGGGACTTGGGTTTTGGCCGCAGAATACAAGAAGATTGAGCGCAACAATGAGGTTGATTTGTGGGAGGTTAGCAAGGATGGGTATATGGCTCTCTATGATGACCAGATGAAAGAGGTGTTTGGTGGAAACTTTGCCATGTTAGAAGTAGTAGATGCCGACCACATCTATACGATGCCCGAGGGTGGCGGAGCGAAGCAACGGTACAATCTGAAAGGTGAGCTTCAGGATGCCATTGTAATCTACTCCACTTCGCAGCTCACATACAGCACCGATAAGTTGCAACAGGTGAAGAATGAAGGTGGCTGTTATGAGACAGTCATAGTGGATGAAATAGCTACCTGCCTTCGTTACTTCGTAAGCGCAGGCTATAATGGTCTGATGACCAAATCGGGGAAAATCGTCACCCCTGCCATCTATAATGACATAGAGGCCATCGGTAAAGATTTGTATCGATGCGAATATGATGATGAGCATAGTGTGATTCTCAATAGTCAAGGACAAAAAGTGAACAGGTAATACAAATAAATAATCAGCAGAGATTGCAAATCTATGGCGTGACCTTTAACGGTATTCAGGAAATAAAGCGGATTGCTTTTGGCAGTGGATACTACAAGAGAGTATATGTGGGAGTGGATAGCCAATCCTATCCTTGTTTCGACAGCTGGGACTACGCAAATGAGAGCCGTTGGATGGGAATCGTATGTGATGGTTTGGGCGGTCTATGGGGGAAGTAGCCAGCGAAACAGTGACAAACATTGTAGATTATTGGACGCAACACTCCGACCAAGAGATTGTATAGTGGAGAAATCGGGAGAAAGAGGGTATCTATAAACATGATACATCTTATAGCGATAAGTTCATACATCTTACCGGTGTAAGATGATACGTCTTCTTTTGGAAGATGTATCATCTTTCGGAAACAATATAAACGAGCAAGAGATGCAATGACACATCAGAAAGACCGGTTTCCAGGTTGATTCCCTTCCCGATGAATGAGGCGAATATAGCCTGCGCAATTTGTACTTGGTTCCTTTCCATTACATAAAATGGAACAGGTTTGACCTTAGATCTACCCTTGATGTATCAATTTAAGCTGGTCTGCCTATCATTACACGATTAATGACATGAACAGTTTTTATTTATAATTGCCTATCTTTGCGCCGTCAATAAACAACGGAACGTATGAATTGGTTACAAGAGGCTTTTTTAGAGCCTACGATGGTGCAGGCAGTTATCATTATTTCACTGGTTTCCGCACTCGGATTGTATTTGGGGCGGATCAAGATATTCGGCATTTCGCTGGGTATCACATTCGTATTCTTTGCCGGGATCCTGGCAGGGCATTTAGGGATTGTCGTGAATAAGGATATGCTTTATTTTGCGCAAAGTTTCGGCCTGATCCTTTTCGTCTATGCATTAGGATTGCAGGTGGGGCCCGGTTTTTTCTCTTCACTGAAAAAAGGGGGCGTAGCTATGAATATGATGGGGCTGGGTGTGATCCTGCTCGGACTGATAATGACGGTCGGACTGCATTGGACAACGGGCGTTTCCCTTGCCAATATGGTCGGTTTGCTTTGCGGAGCTGTCACTAATACGCCGGCTTTGGGAGCCGCCCAGCAGGCTTTGTTGCAGATAGATCCTGCCAATACCAAAGGGGTGACGGATATGGCTTTGGCGTGCGCCGTCGCTTATCCGCTCGGTGTGGTGGGCGTGATTTTAGCGATTATTATCCTGAGAGCCATGTTCGCCGACAAAAAACAGAAAGACCAGCAGGAAAAGCGCGATACGACTACCTATGTAGCCGAATTCCAGGTGAGTAATCCTGGCATTTATGAGAAAAGCATCCGGGATGTGATGAAACTGACGGACAAGCATTTCGTCATTTCGCGTATCTGGAGGAATGGCAAGGTGAGCATTCCGACTTCGGATACATTGCTCCATCATCATGACCATCTGCTGATTATCTCCGTCAAATCGGATGTCGAAAATATTAAAGTCCTTTTCGGTGAACAGGAGAATGTGGATTGGAACAAAGCGGATATCGACTGGAATGCCATCGACAGCCAACTGATCTCGCGCCGCATCGCGGTGACACGCAACCGGGTGAACGGGGTAAAATTAGGTTCTCTCCGTCTCCGTAACCTCTACGGTATCAACATTACGCGCGTGAATCGTGCCGGTATAGACCTGCTGGCCTCTCCTGACCTGCGCCTGCAAATAGGCGACCGGCTGACGATCGTAGGGGAAGCCAATTCGGTAAACACGGTCGGAAAGATTTTGGGGGACGAGATCAAGCGGTTGAATAATCCGAACCTATTGGCGGTCTTTATCGGCATCTCGCTGGGGATGCTGTTGGGGGCGCTACCGATCACGTTGCCGGGGATGAGCACGCCGGTCAAATTGGGGATTGCCGGAGGCCCGATCATCGTCGGAATCCTGATGGGTGCATTCGGTCCGCGTTTCCACCTGACAACCTACACAACGATGAGTGCCAACCTGATGCTCCGCCAATTGGGGATCATTATTTATCTGGCGGGATTGGGGATCGATTCGGGTGCCCATTTCTTCGAAACGGTTTTCCGTGCCGAGGGATTGCTCTGGATCGGACTTGGGTTCCTGCTGACGATCGTTCCGGTGCTGATCGTCGGGTTCATTGCTTCGCAATTCTTCAAACTCGACTATGCGCATAACGTGGGGATGCTCTGCGGAAGCATGGCAAACCCGATGGCGTTGAACTATGCCAACACAACTGTCGATGGTGACGAGCCTTCCGTTTCCTACGCCACCGTCTATCCGCTTTCGATGTTTATCCGCGTGATATCGGCGCAGTTGGTGCTGATGTTGTTTACCTGATCAGGCTTTGGTACATCTGACCAGCACCTTTTCTCCATCAGCCAGGGTGGTGGCAAAGAGATAGACGGAACCGCCGTCGGCAATCTTCGTCCGCTTGCGCAGTTCTTCAACGGAGAGGGGGAAATTACGCACGGTTATATTGGCCTGGGGGATTGTCTTTGAAAGCCCTTTGCACAACTTCCCGGTAAAAGGCAGCACTTCATCTACCCGGAATCTGCGGCCCGGAAAGCCGGGGATTAACTGGTCCGACGTATATAAATGGCTGCTCACCTGCAATTTCTTTACTCCCATCCGGACGGCTATCTGCTTAAACGCGCCGGCTTTTAAGACCGAGGCATTCGGTTCGTATAAATATCCGGCGACCCGGCTGGCGGGGATCAACGGGGCGTTGCGTTCTTCTTCCAATGTAAAAAGGAAAGATTGCCTTCCGTCCAGCCCGAAATTGATGCTATGGATCGCCGGCTCCCTACCGTCCGCCCCGCGTTCTGTCACGAAGAGCAGTTCTTTGCATTCGTTCTTTACGGAAAGGACGTGTACGGAGGTCGTACCCGGCAGGAGGTCCAAAGTCATTTGTATGTCTGCCATTGGCGAGAGTTTCGCGATTATACGCGGGGAGCGTTTCAGAAGTTCCGGCAACAGGCCGGGCAGATCCGGCTCGCAATCCTGCAAAGCGAAAACCCGCTTGTTCGATTCTCCCCGCCGTGCAGGGTCGATATAGAAGGCGTCGACTTCCGGAAGGATATCGACGGATTGGGTGGAATCAGCATTCACGACCGTTATATTACCGGCTCCTAAGACAGAGAAATTGTGTTTTGCTGCTTCGCAATAAGCCGGGAAGCGCTCTATATAAGTCAAGTGCTTCGCCTTGCGGGAAAGGAAATAGCTATCGATCCCCAACCCTCCTGTCAGGTCGCAAACTGTCCAACCTTCACCAATCAATTCCTGCTTATAAGCAGCCGTCTGTTCGGAAGAACATTGCTCCGCAGCTATCTTAGCCGGAAAAACCAATTGTCCGTTCTCATACCACGACGGCAATTTCTCCCGGATTTGTCTTCTGGCCGCAATCTGATCGGCCAAAAAGGGAATATCCATTCCGGGATACTTGGCAGCGGAAAGCAACAGGCGGGCCAAATCGTCTGTGGCATGTTCTTTGATGAATTGTATGTGTGAAGTTGTCAGTTCCATATCGGCACTAAAGTCAGTGACGACATAGAAAAAGAGGATGTGCCATAATATTTGGTGACACATCCTCTTTTCTGCGGAAAGCGAGGGATTCGAACCCCCGGTACAGTTACCCGTACACCGCATTTCGAGTGCGGCCCATTCGACCACTCTGGCAGCTTTCCTTAGGTCGTCATTTGCGAGTACAAATGTAGGGAAAATTTAATTCCGTTGTCCTCCAAAGAGCATTTTTCTTAATAAAAAAGGGCATTCTCCTAAAAGAACGCCCTTCCCTTGTTAACGAATTTGCGAATTATTTGAAATAACGGTTGTATAAACCTTCAAATCCTTTACCGTGGCGAGCTTCGTCCTTGCACATTTCGTGAACTGTGTCGTGGATAGCGTCCAGGTTCAATTGTTTTGCACGAGTGGCAATACGTTTTTTGTCTTCACAAGCACCACATTCGGCATCTTTACGTTTTTCCAGGTTTGTTTTTGTGTCCCAAACAACATCGCCTAACAATTCTGCAAACTTAGCAGCGTGTTCTGCTTCTTCCCAAGCATAACGTTTGAATGCTTCTGCAACCTCAGGATAGCCTTCACGATCAGCCTGACGACTCATAGCCAAATACATACCGACCTCAGTACACTCGCCCATGAAATGCGCGTTCAGATCTTTAATCATTTCTTCGTCACAACCTTTAGCAACACCGATCACGTGTTCGTCAGCGAAAGTCAGTGCACCGGTCGTTTCTACTAATTCTTTAAATTTGCTCTTCGGCTGCTTGCATTGAGGACAGAATTCAGGAGCTTCATCACCTTCGTGTACATAACCGCATACTGTGCAAATCCATTTCTTTTTCATCTTTGTAAAATTTTTATTGGTTGTATAATCTTAAAATTAATTGTAACACTCGTTATTTGTTATTTGCAAATGTATGGAAACATTCTAAAACAAGTTCTACAAAACCTTATAGATTTATTCTATCCACTAATTGATAAAAACTATAAAACAGATCTCCTACGGCCGATGTTATACTAAAAAACTTTCATAATTATGGACACATCAAAGATTATCAGCCTATTGGGCGAACAGGGCGAGTTCCTGCTTGGACACACTTGCAAAACAATCGATAAATCTCTTATACACCTCCCCTCTCCGTCTGTCATCAACGATATATGGATCGATTCCGACAGAAATATCCAGACATTAAACAATCTGCAACGGTTATTGGGAAGCGGACGGTTGTCAAATACCGGCTATGTTTCGATCCTGCCTGTGGATCAGGATATCGAACATACGGCGGGGGCTTCATTCGCTCCGAACCCGATCTATTTCGATCCGGAAAATATTGTCAAACTGGCGATCGAAGGAGGTTGCAACGGGGTAGCCTCCACATTCGGAGTCTTAGGTTCCGTAGCGCGCAAATATGCACACAAGATACCGTTCGTGGTCAAGCTGAATCACAACGAATTGCTGACTTATCCCAATTCATACAACCAGATCATGTTCGGCTCCGTGAAAGAGGCCTGGGATATGGGAGCGGCTGCCGTTGGCGCAACCATCTATTTCGGTTCGGAAGCAAGCAGAAGGCAACTGGTCGAAGTTTCCGAAGCTTTCGATTATGCGCACGAGTTAGGAATGGCTACTATCTTATGGTGCTACCTGCGCAACAGTGAATTCAAAAAAGACGGGGTGGACTATCATGCCGCAGCCGACCTGACAGGACAAGCCAACCATCTGGGCGTTACGATCAAGGCGGATATTATAAAACAGAAACTGCCGGAAAACAACGGCGGATTTACGGCTATCAAATTCGGCAAAATCAACCAGAAGATGTACACCGAACTGGCAACAGAACATCCGATCGATCTCTGCCGCTACCAGGTTGCCAATAACTATATGGGGCGTGTCGGCCTTATCAACTCCGGCGGGGAATCGCACGGGGCTTCCGACCTGAAGGATGCGGTTTATACGGCTGTTGTCAATAAGCGTGCCGGCGGCATGGGACTGATCAGCGGGCGTAAAGCCTTCCAACGTCCGATGAAAGACGGTGTGGAATTACTGCATAGTATACAGGATGTATATCTGGACCCGGAAATAACAATTGCTTAGTATAAAAAAGAAACGCCGCTCCGAATTGTCCGGGGCGGTGTTTCTTTTTTATGAATAAATCTTTATTTCTTCAACCACATATCCAACCATTCAAAGAATGTACGCTGCCAAAGCACACCATTCTGAGGTTTCAACACCCAATGGTTTTCATCGGGATAAATCAACAGCTCGGCAGGAACACCCCGGAGAACCGCTGCATCAAAGGCCGCCATACCCTGGTTGGCCAAAATACGATAGTCCTTTTCACCGTGGATGCAGAGAATCGGAGTATCCCATTTATCGACAAACAAGTGCGGGGAGTTGGCAAACGTGCGTTGTGCCGTTGCATTCTGCTTCTCCCAGTAAGCGCCGCCCATATCCCAGTTGGCAAACCACTTCTCTTCCGTTTCCAGATACTGCATTTCCATATTAAAGATACCATCGTGTGCAATAAAGGCTTTAAAACGTTTGTCGTGGTGACCGGCCAGCCAGTAAACGGAGAAGCCTCCGAAGCTCGCTCCCACGCACCCCAGGCGGTCTTTATCGACAAACGGCTCTTTGGCCATCTCGTCAATAGCCGTAAAGTAGTCTTTCATGCACTGGCCACCATAATCTCCGCTGATCTGTTCATTCCACTCCATGCCGAAGCCGGGAAGACCGCGGCGGTTCGGAGCGACCACGATATAGTCGTTAGCGGCCATAATCTGCATATTCCAACGGTAGGACCAGAATTGGCTTACAGGACTTTGCGGACCACCCTCGCAGAACAACAAGGTAGGATATTTCTTATTCGGATCGAAATGGGGAGGATAAATCACCCAGGTAAGCATTTGTTTGCCATCTGTTGTTTTCATCCAACGGCCTTCTACTTTACCAATTTCCAACTGGTCATAGATTTGCTTGTTTTCCGTTGTCAATTGAGCGACCTTGTTATTATCGGCCAAATCAATCGAGTAGATCTCATCTCCCATGCTCAATGAATGACGTTGCACGATCAACTTGTTTTCGTCCAGCAGGGCTACACCTGCATAATCGTACATCCCGGACGTAAGCGGGGTGATCTTGTTTCCATCAGTCAAATCGATCTTATACACCTGAGATTCGCCATGCCAAACGCCCGTGAAGTAAAGGGCCTTTGCATCTGCACTCCAGACAAATCCGTCTACGTTGGAGTCAAAGTCTTTGCTGACGAATGTCTTTTCGCCTGTTTCTAAGTTCATGACCATCAAACGGTTCTGGTCTGACTCATAGCCGTCACGCTCCATGCTCTGCCATGCGATGGACTTGCCATCGGGAGAATATTGTGGGTTTGTGTCATAGCCCATGATGCCTTCGCTGATATTAGTCGTTTTTTTCGTGTTCAGGTCATATACATAAATATCCGAATTGGTGGACAACGCATATTCCTTTCCGGTCTTTTTACGACTCGTGTAAGCGATCTTGTCCGATGTCGTATTCCATGCCAGCTGTTCGATTCCCCCGAACGGTTTCATCGGACTTTCAAACGGTTCGCCTTCCATAATATCAACAGGGTTACTGATAGCCTTGCCATCAAAATCCGCAACAAAAGGATGCGGGGCTGTTGTTACCCATTCGTCCCAATGTTTGTACATCAGGTCCGTAACAATAATGCCGGTAGCCTTATCCAAATCCGGATATTTATCTGCCGTACTCTTTACCGTCTTTACCTGTGAAATAAACAGGACTTTCTTTTCATCGGGAGAAAAGGCGAAACCTTCGATATCTCCGTCGTATTCGGAAAGTTGTTTGCGGTCGCTTCCATCCGGGTTCATCTCCCAAAGCTGGCTGCTACCGCTTTCATTACAAAGGAAAGCAATTTTCTTTCCTCCTTTGATCCAGACAGCTTCATTTTCAGAATAAGCCGTTTTCGTAATCTGTTTATTGTCTGTCCCGTCTGCATTCATGACAAACACTTCACGATTACTTCTGTTTTCCGGTACGCTGTAATAGGCTACAGTATACACGACTTTCTGTCCGTCCGGAGAAACATTCATTCCCCCGATACGTCCCATTGCCCAAAGCACTTCGGGAGTCATTCGTCCGTCTTTGACTTTAATATCCGAACGCCCGATCACATTTTCGGTGCTTCCTTTCGCTTTTACCTTTACGGCAATATCTATATCCTTGCTATTACAAGCTCCAAATAATAAGGATGTTGCCATAACCATTGTTCCGATAGATTTATTCATGTAGTTTATAATATATTGTGTTTTGGGCACGAAAGTACAAAATATAATTTATATCTTTGTCCCATTAATTTAAGAACTGAACAGTATGAATAAGATTTGGTTATTTGGAGCCTCCATATGTATGGTTTTAGCATTAGGTTCTTGTAAACCTAAACAGAGTGCGTATAAGGCTGCTTACGAACAAGCAAAAGAAAAAGAATCGACAGCGCCGGTAGCGGTAGTTGAAGAAGAGGAAGTAGTTGAAGAAGTAACCCCGGTTTCCAAACCGAGAACATCCAACGTCAGCACACGCGCAGAAAGAATTAATGCAGCACAGGGTGAGGACGCAAGCAGACTGAAACGTTATAGTGTTGTTATCGGTAGTTTTAAGAACAAAACAAATGCTTACGCTTTGAAAGAACGTATGCAGAACGACGGATATAACGCTGTTTTAGGAGAAAACGAACAAGGTATGCTTCGTGTGATCGTTGCCAGCTTTAACGACAAAGCCGATGCAGCCGACAGCCGCGACGCAATCAAAGCCAAATATGCTCCTAACTTCCAGGATGCCTGGATTCTGGAAAGACAATACTAAGAAATCCAATTCACGTAATAAAAAAGGATGAACCGCTATTGCGATCCATCCTTTTTTATTTTATTCCAACAAATCCTCTTAATCTAATTTCAACACAGCCAAGAACGCTTTCTGAGGAACTTCTACCGTACCGATCTGTTTCATTCGTTTCTTTCCTTCCTTCTGCTTTTCAAGCAACTTACGTTTACGGGAAATATCACCACCATAACATTTGGCTGTTACATCTTTACGAACCGCCTTAATTGTTTCGCGGGCAATGATCTTAGCACCAATAGCTGCCTGAATAGCAATGTCAAACTGTTGCCGAGGAATCAGTTCTTTCAGCTTTTCGCACATGCGACGACCGAAGGTGACGCTATTATCCACATGGGTCAATGTCGAAAGGGCATCCACCGGCTCCCCATTCAGAAGGATATCCAGTTTAACTAACTTACTCGGACGGAAATCATGGATGTGATAGTCAAAAGAGGCATACCCTTTAGAAATACTTTTCAGTTTGTCATAAAAATCGATTACGATCTCACCCAAAGGCATATCATAATGAATCTCGACACGGTCACCGGAAATATACTCCTGCTTAAGCAATATGCCACGCTTACCCAGACAAAGTGTCATGATCGGGCCGATAAAAGTCGTATTGGTAATGACAGATGCACGGATATACGGTTCATCGATATGGTCGATCAGCGTTGGATCAGGCAAACCGCTCGGGTTATGCACTTCCATGCAAGTACCTTTCTTATCATATACTTTATAAGACACGTTAGGAACAGTCGTGATCACATCCATATTGAACTCACGATCCAAACGTTCCTGTACAATCTCCATGTGCAACAACCCCAAGAAGCCGCAACGGAAACCGAAGCCCAATGCTGCCGAACTTTCAGGCTGGAAGGTCAAAGAAGCATCGTTCAACTGGAGCTTTTCCAATGAAGCACGCAGATTCTCAAAATCTTCGCTATCGATCGGATAAACACCGGCAAAGACCATCGGTTTCACCTCTTCGAATCCGGCAATCGCTTGCTTAGCCGGACGGGCTACATGTGTGATGGTATCACCGACCCGGACCTCACGTGAAGTCTTAATACCGGAAATAATATAACCGACATCTCCGGTACGAATCTCATCACGGGGGGACATCGTCAGCTTCAATACACCTACCTCATCGGCATCATATTCCTTACCGGTTGCAATAAACTTAACATGGTCTCCTTTCCGAATCACGCCGTTCACAACTTTAAAGTAAGCAATAATGCCACGGAAGGAATTAAAGACAGAGTCAAAAATCAAGCACTGCAACGGAGCTTCCGGATCTCCCTTAGGAGCCGGGACTTTTTCGACGATCGTATTTAATATGTCATAGACACCTTCTCCCGTCTTTCCACTGGCCCGGATAATGTCTTCACGCGGACATCCTAACAGTTCGACAATTTGGTCTTCCACCTCATCCGGCATAGCACTCGGAAGGTCTATCTTATTCATGACCGGAATAATCTCCAAGTCATTTTCGATTGCCATATACAAATTGGAAATAGTCTGCGCCTGAATGCCCTGAGCCGCATCAATAATAAGCAAAGCACCTTCACAAGCAGCAATCGAACGGGAAACTTCATACGAAAAGTCGACATGTCCCGGAGTATCGATCAGATTCAGGATATATTCTTCTCCTTTATAATTATACTTCATCTGAATGGCATGACTCTTGATCGTAATGCCTCGTTCACGCTCCAGGTCCATATCGTCCAGAACCTGCGCCTGCAAATCTTTACCTTCTACTGTCTTGGTATACTCGAGCAAACGGTCGGCCAAAGTACTTTTACCATGGTCAATATGGGCAATAATACAGAAATTGCGGATATTCTTCATCTGCTAAATTTATTTAGGTGTGCAAAGATAGAAAATTTAGGCTAATTTGTCATACATTTGGCACACCATTTGTTGTTAATAAAATATGACACTACAAGAAATAAACAAAGCATACAACCGCATAGTCGGTTCATTGGATAGTAAAGAATTAAAGAATGCCTTCGATTCCTTACAGGCTCTTATTGCAGGAAGCCGTGAATATTTTTTTCAGGACAAACTGAACGAACTACAGGATACCTACAAGTATATGTTGCGCTATCGCATCGAAGGGGCTAAAGATCCGATGCAGGAACAGATATATACCAATTTGCAGGCGTCCACCTATGAACTGGCGGATTTGGTCAAGCAAAAGGCGCTGGCAGTAGAATCACCCCTTTCCTATTACAGCCGTCGAAGAAGCTTGAACGCACAGCCGCCTCTCACTTACAAACAGTTGCACAACCAACTGGTACTGGAGCATGAAGCCGGAAAGCATAAAGAAAGCGACGCTTTCAATACTATCATCTTCAATAAAATATGGATATCATCTTTTCTAAAGAAAGAGGAAGTAGAAGATATTCGCGATATGTTCCTGGATAACGCACTGCCTTTTACAACCGGTAGCCAGATTGTTTCCGCACTGATGTTGGGGTTGCAAGAATTTTTCGACAAAGAAAAAATGCTGTTACTGTTCGATGCCGCCAATCATCCGGATGATGAGATCAAAGTCAGAGCATTAATCTCAATCCTGATCACTTTATATACATATAGAAAACGGACTGCCTTATACCCGCAGATAACCAACCGGCTGGCGGCATTGGCCGAAGTTCCGGGATTCACCAAAGTGATCCGGACAATTATTTTACGCTTTATCTTAGCACGTGAGACGGAGAAGATCACCCGCAAACTACAGGACGAGATCATCCCGGAAATGATGAAGCTAAGCCCGAAGATCAGCAATAAAATCAATCTGAAAGATCTCACGCCTGAGGATATGACAAGCGAAGATATGAATCCGGAATGGGAAAACTTTTTCTCGGACAGCAACCTGGGCAAAAAGATGGAAGAGTTCGGGGAACTCCAACAGGAAGGGGCCGACGTCATGCACTCGACCTTCGTTCATCTGAAGAACTTCCCGTTTTTCCGCGAACTAAGCAACTGGCTGCTTCCATTCACAATCGAACATTCATCTTTCGACGATCAATTCACTCCGGACAATGAAGCTGAAAAGCAGATGCTCGACTCCATGACATTGGCAGCCTTTATGTGCAACTCGGATAAATACTCGCTTTATTTCAGCATGATGCAGCTACCGAAAGAAGCCCGGAAAGTGATGATGAATCAGTTCGACAGCCAGGCCACGGAAATGATCCAGCAAAACAAAGAGGAACTGATCAGCAAGCGTGGGAAGCAAGATACGATCATCGGCCAATACATACAAGACCTGTATCGTTTCTTCAAGCTATACCCGGGCCATTTGGATTTTACAGATATCTTCACGATGCCGTTCGACTTCCACAATCTGGCCATTCTCCATCCTTACATATCGGACAAAGAGAGCCTTACGACCATCGCCGAATATTACCTCCGTAAAAACTATTTCAGCGATGCACTGACCATATTCAGTCAATTGGCGGAAACGGATCAGGACAGCGACATCCTTTTCCAGAAAATAGGTCACTGCAAACAGATGGAAGGGGATTTGAAAGGCGCTCTGGAAGCCTACCTGCACGCAGACTTACTGAACTCCGAAAGCAAATGGGTGATCCGGCGAATCGCCGGTTGCTACCGTTCACTTAAGCAACCGGAAGAAGCCCTGAAATATTACCGCCGGTACGAAGCATTAAATCCGGACAATTTGTCGGTTCAAATCAGCATCGGCCATTGCCACCTCGAGCTAAAGGATTATAACGAAGCGTTGAAATGCTTCTTCAAAGTTGATTATCTGGATGGTAAAAGCCATAAAGCATGGCGCCCTATCGCATGGTGTTCATTCCTGACAGGAAAATACGACCAAGCACGGAACTACTATAAAAAGATATTGGATAACCAACCCAACGCACAAGACCTGCTGAACGCCGGTCATACCGAATGGGCGTTGCAAAACATCAAAGGAGCCCTCTCCTATTACCAGCAGGCCGTACAAATGGAAAACGGTAACTTCATCAAGTTCCAGGAACAATTCAACCAAGACGTGGCCGACCTCTTGATCGCCGGCATCGAAGAAGCCGAAGTAGCCCTGATGCTGGATCAGCTAAGATATAAAATGGAAGGAGCTATTTGAGAATTGAAATTTGAAAATGGAGAATTGAAAATTACATCTGTAACTAATTTTCAATTCTCCATTTCTCTCATCCTCTGCTACCGAGACTATCCGTATCAGGATTGAGTTCTTTTACAGCATCCTTTACTTCTTTTTCGCCTATCGGGTAGGTTACGGCAACTTGTTGCACGGGGTATTCTTCTTTTTCCCTGTCTGATGCTTTCGATTCGGCATTCTCCGGAATTTTGGTAAAATCTTTGTCCATATCATTCACTATTTATGTTTCTATAGATATTCAACAATAAAAATGGCCCGGAGGTTCCGAGCCATTCAATCAACCAAAACAAAAAAACCTAAAAACCTAAAACATCAACCATCTTTTTCTTTTTGTTATACTCTACGTTAAGGCTTCCTATTACTAAACAATCTTTTTAACCTAAAAACTAAACCTATCAAATCGTATATCTAAATATTTACCAAGTATTTTACTCTTCGTATACCGGCCATGCCCCCTCTTTCGTGCAGACATAAGCAGCAGTGCGGACAGCAAATTCATGTGCTTCCTTGAGCGAAGCCCCTTGCAGCAGCGAAATGATCAGTGCACCGGAGAAAGCATCACCCGCCCCTACCGTATCCACCACCTGCACTTCCGGTGTCTGCAAAGTCGATTCTTCATCAGCAGTATAGATCGTGCTACAGACATCTCCGGCAGTCAACACTACGAGGCGAAGATTATAACGTTCTATAAACCAATGCGCTACCTCCTTGTCCGTTCCTTCCAAATGAAACATCTCCCGCAGGACAACCAACTCCCCGTCATTCACCTTCAACACATTGGCCAGATAAAGCGACTCTTCGATCAGCTCTTTCGTATAATAATGCTGACGCAAATTGATGTCAAAGCAACGATAAGCATCATCCGGGGCAAAAGAAAGAATCGCCTGTATCGTCTCTCTCGACTGCGCGGAACGCTGTCCTAACGTACCGAAGCAAATGGCATCCGCCCGTTCAGCCAGATCGATCGCGTTCGATGTCGGGGAAAGATGATCCCAGGCTACACGTTCGTTGATAATATAATCAGGGACACCATTCTGCAAAGTAACCTGTACCGTTCCAGTCGGATAAGGGACTTTCTCGATCAGATACCGGATCGAATTATTATCCAGCTCGCCGAGGATTTCATGTCCCAGCTCGTCATCTCCCACGGCGCTGATAGCATATCCTTCCGCACCCAATCGTGAAGCATGGTAGACGAAATTAATAGGAGCACCGCCTGCTTTCTTTCCTGTTGGCAGCATGTCCCACAGGAGTTCTCCTATGCCTACTACGACCGGTTTCTTATTGTTGCTTTGCATTTGTTTCATTATAGTTTATTTGACAAGGATAATTTCGTTTTTCACGATGCAAAGATAGATACCGGGTGGCGGATGTGACGATAACAAATGCTACAGGATTGATAACGCTTGTTACATAATGCACTTATTTTCAAATCACATACACAGATGTTACACAAATGTAACGAGCGTTATCAAAGAAAAGGATATTATTCTTTTTCCAGATACTCCGTCGGAGTAATATTGTAAACGGCTTTAAAACATTTCGAGAAATAAGCAGGCGAACCGAAGCCTGTCGCATAAGCCACCTCGTTCACATTACCGGCTTTCCGACGGAGCAGGGCGGCGGCTTTCTTCAAACGATAGTTACGCAGGAAATCGGTCGGCGTCACTCCGGCAAGTTCCTTCACTTTCCGGTAAAGGTGCACGCGCGACAAACCCAACTTTTCACTGCCTTTCTCGATGCTGAAATCCGGATCGGCATATGACTCTTCAATCAGTTTCAAGAAACGATTCATAAAAAGATCGTCCATGCTTTCCGCTTTTTCCTCCTTCACGGAAACGGCAGGCGAGGAAGCATCGCGAGCATAAGCCTCACGCAACCGGGCACGGTCCTCCAACAATTTAATGATACGCAGTTTCACGACTTCTATGTTAAAAGGCTTCTGGATATACGCATCCGCACCGCTGGCAGCCCCGTACATCTGCTGCTTGTCGTCGGCCAAAGCGGTCAACAGCATAACCGGAAGATGGCTCAGGACAATATCCGACTTGATTTTGCGGCAAAGATCGAAACCGTTCATTTCCGGCATCATCACATCACTGACAACCATCGAAACCTCTTCGTTCATCAGCACCTCCAAAGCCTTCACACCGTTATCGGCAACCAATACATGGAAGTTCTGCTTTAATTCCGCCTGCAAGTAACCCTGTATATCAGGATCGTCTTCTACGACCAAGACCGTATAATCGTAAGTGCGGCCCAAAGCTTCCTGCAATTCGTCCGTGTTCAGATTGGCGACACCGCTGGAAAGCTCGGTTACGGAAAGATCGAACGTACAGGATTCGTCAAAATGAGATTTACCTTTCAAGAGGACAACCGTAAAGACGGTGCTTTTATGCGGAACGCTCGCCACCCGGATCGTACCTTTGTGCATATGGACGAACTCACGCGTCAGGTGCAGGCCGATCCCCGTCCCCGTCACATAGTTCTGGTCGCCGGTAAAGAAACGGTCAAAAACGGAAGCAATGTTTTCCGACGGAATGCCTTTACCATTATCTTCGACAGCAAGTTCGACCTGATCGCCTTTATCCTTCAGGCGAACCGTGATCGTACCTCCGTCCAGCGTGAACTTGAATGCATTAGACAAAAGATTGGCCAGAATCTTCTCCATCTTGTCCCTGTCCACCCATATACTGACAGAAGGACAGTCATGTTCGAACGTGAAATGTATCTGCTTGGCGGCAGCCATCGTATCGAAACAAGATTTCACTTCCGCCACAAAAGCGACTAAATCTACCTCGCCGACCCGCATATTCATCTTATTGCTCTCCACCTTGCGGAAATCGAGCAACTGGTCCACCACCTTCTTCAACCTCTCCGCATTTTTCCGGATAATGCGGATATCGTCGGCTAACGAAGAACCTTCGGGCGCCTCTTTCGACAGCTTGCCGAGCGGACCGAGGATAAGCGTCAGCGGCGTCTTGATCTCGTGCGTGATATTGGTAAAGAATTGAAGTTTCTGAGCCGTCGACTTCTCGATATAACGGTTTGCCTCGGCTAATTCTTCTTTTTGCTGCTGTACCTGCAAGTTCGTACGTTTCAGCTCACGGTTCTTCCGTTTCACCGCGCGGTTCACATGGATCACATACAAGGCGGACAAAAGCAGCAGCCCCATCAGCAAGAGGATGATGCCGACGGAGTTTTGGAGAAACGTATATTTGGAAAGCATACTCTCCAAATTCTCCCGTTGCAACTCGATCTGATGCTGGTAGTCGACCACCTGTTCGGACTGGATAAACAGCGTCCCGGCATTGTTCTTATCGATCAAGGCGGAAGAAAGCAAATATTGCCGGGACACATCTTCCCCGTTCAATATCTGCATGGCTACGCGAATAGCTAAGCTCCCACCCGTCGGATACAAGATCGAAGCGGCCAGTTCCCCGTGCATGACGGCTTCCAGCCCTGAACCGCGTCCCGAAACAGCATCGATCCCCACAAAACGAATCCGATCGGCCAATCCGGGATGCTTCCTTTCGATTGCCCTGCGGGCAGCCATTGCCATCACATCATTATGAGCGAACACCACGTCCACCTCCTCCAGCGAATCCATTTTCGCAATTTCCTTCTCCACCGTTTCCGGCTTCCATTTCCCGAATATTTCCTTCACCTTTATGCGGGAGTTCAAGACATCCATAAAACCGCGATGGCGATCTTGTGCCGGAGAAGAACCGGACAAGCCCCATACTTCCAGTACGGTAGGATATTTTTCTTTCACCTGACGGTTCACAAAAAATCCCGCCTGACGACCGATCTCGTAATTGTTACCGCCGATATAAGTCGTATATTCGTCCGAACTGATCTTCCGGTCCACCAGGATAGTCGGGATGCCGGCACGGTAGGCCTCGATAGCAATGGGAGTGACAGGTTCCGATTCGTTGGCGGAGATAATCAGCAGATCGACCTTCCGTTTTATCAGGCTACGTATCTGCTCCACCTGCAATAAACTGCTGTCCGCAGCATCCTCGACCAACAGGGAGACACCCGGATATTCGGAGGCCTGCACCTTCATATCCAGCAACATCGACTTGCGCCAGGAACCTTCAAGCGTACACTGCGAGACGCCAATAACATACTTCTTCTTCTCCGAATCTGTTTTGCAGGAAAAACAGAATGCCAGAAGTAATACTAGTAGAGCGTAATAAGTTAGAGCAGGTTTCATTCTGTTTCGTTTACAGGTTTCTGCAAATGTACGGAGAAATGGCATACCAGCCAATATTTATTTTGTACATTCGTCCCTCAGAAATCAATTATTCATATGAAGATCATAAACGAAACTCTATTGGACGAAACGACCGGGCGTGCCAAACAGTCGCCCCGGCTACGCATGAACTACAACTTTCATGAACGTTTGGACGATCCCGTCAACCGCCTGCTCAATGCCCTGGAACCGGGGACTTACCTCCGTCCACACCGCCATCTGAACCCTGCAAAGGACGAAATCTTCCTCCTGCTTCGCGGACAGGTCGCCGTTTTCCTCTTCGACAATGAGGGAAAGATCACAGCGACACAGATACTCGATCCGAAAGCGGGGGTCTACGGCGCCGAAATAAAGGCGGGGACATGGCACGGCCTGCTCGTCCTGGAGTCCGGCTCTGTCATATATGAGATTAAAGAGGGGCCGTTCGCTCCGCTCGCACCGGATAATTTCGCGCCCTGGAGCCCAGCCCCCGAAGAAACGGAAGAGATTCAAAGTTACCTGGAAATGCTAAAAACGGCTATAATTTGCGCCATTCCGACGGATGGCAGCCCAGAAGCGGAACCAGCCATTGGCTAAAAGCCGTGTTGCTCCCGAAATGCATGAAACGGGCGATCTCCAGACAGTTCATATCCGTGTCGCGCAACAGTTCTTTTGCCATCAACAACAGATAACGGCGCTGCCATTCGAGAAAGCTCATTCCTGTGAGGGCATACATGACGCCATGCAGGTGCTTGGTTTCCACATCCAAGTGTTTTGCATAAACAGAAGCCGGTTCGTGGCGCAACTTTTCATGAAAAACACAGTTTTCATCTATTTCTGGAATACTTTAGTCGAACGGATCATGACATCTTTCACCGGGCGGTCGTTTTTATCGGTCTTGACAAGCGACATCTTCTCGACTATATCGAAGCCGTCCACCACTTCGCCGAAGATCGTCACCGAGCCATCCAGATGCGGAACGCCACCGACAGTCTTATAAATCTCGCGGCGGTCGGCAGGGATCGTGTAATATCCCAGCACTTCAAGCGTATCTTCCAACATGACGAGCGCCCGGTTCTCCAGCTCCGTCTTCATCGAGTCGGCGGCTAAGGACGGTTCCTGTTTCTTCAGGCGATCCTGAAATTTATAGAACAACCAGTTACGGCGTATCTCGTTGATGCGGGTTTCTTTCTGCGCCAGCTCTTCATCCGTCAGCTTCTTTCCCTGGACGAAACAAAATTGTGTGCCGGCGGAAGCACGTTCTATATTCACGTCGTCGGTTTCTTTCGCATCGATCAGAGCGCCGCGTTTGTTAAAATGATGGGGTAAGATCTCGGCCGGGACGGTATAGCCTCCGTCGCCGTCACCATAAAGCACACCGGGTTCATGCGCTTTACTGGCCGGATCGCCCCCCTGTACGACAAAATCCTTGATAATGCGGTGGAACAACATCCCTTCATACTCGCCTGCCTGGCAGAGCTTGATGAAATTGTCGCGATGCAAAGGTGTATCGTCATAGAGCAGGACGGTTACGTCTCCCATCGAGGTGCGGACCGTTACATAAACCGGCTTATCCGGGTCCAACGGCTTCTCTGCACAGGAGGCCAAAGTCAACAAAGACAAACAAAGCAATAATAGTGTTCTCATAACTTTAAATTTTAAACTTTCAACTTTCAAATACCAGCATCTGGCAATGCTTGCAGTCGAACTGCAGGCGGAGGCGCGTATCTTTATAAAGCAGATAATAGGGCTCCTTGTAGGGGGACTTGTTCTTCTGATAAGTAGGACACCAGCCCATGCTGTAGCGCAGGCAGTGTTTGGTGAACATCAGCGGAACGTCTTTCCGGGGAGAGAGTTCAAAGGCCGGGTCGACCTGCTCCACCCCGTGGTCCTGGTAGAACGAGCGGGCTTTCGCGTTGGCGACATTTCCCAAATAGGTCAAGCTGTTTTCGGGAAAGGGCGTTACCTCCGACGGCTGCACGCGTTTCACCGTCTCCCGGGGATAGCGGACGCGGCGGGCTTCCAACAGTTTCTCCACTCCTGCCCGGCGCATATCGGCGAGCAGGGAGGAGGGGACGAACCAGTTTTCAGACAGGCCGACTGTGACTTCGGATGCTTCGAACGGCGTATTCCCCAACTTGGAAAGCTGTGTGCGGATATTGTCTTGCTGCTCACGGCGGGCCAGTTCTTTCGCAAACGGCTCGGTCAGCATGATCCGCGCGCCTGTCTCATCCTCCATGCAGAGCGTAAAACCAAAGGGGTTGTCGAGAAACTCGATCCTGACGGACAATTTGCGTTCGGCCGAAGGCTTGGCGAGCAGTTTGTCGAAAGCCTGGTCGAAATTGCGGTAGAGCGGAGTTTTGGGGGTAAGCTGCGGCATATCCAACGGGAACACCCGGTTTGCCTCCACCCGGTTCACGCGAAAACCTTCCAACTCGCCTTTCTTGTTGAAGAAGACAAGACCGTCGCCGTTGTTCAACTGCTTCAGTCCGGCCACGGTAAAGGAATTACCTTTGATCTCCTTGACCGTTCCGACGGGTTCGCCTAAGGATTTGGGCGTATCGAAAGCGGTAATATCCGCCGTCCGCCCTTCCAGCAGGAAGGGAGTGAAACCGCGGTTAAAGCTCTTTTCGGCTACCGGCTCGAACGTATAGATGCTTCGTCCGGCAGAGGCGCGACGGTATTCGGGGCGGCGGGACAGGATTGCGTCTAATTTCTTCCGGTAACAAGCCGTGATGTTCTTCACATAGTCGATATCTTTCAACCGCCCTTCGATCTTGAAGGAAGAGACGCCGGCATCCAGCAGAGCCTCCAGCTGACCGGAACGGTTCATGTCCCTAAGAGAAAGTAGATGCTTGTTGCAGACGATTTCCGTCCCGGCAGCATCGACCATCGTGTAGGGCAGGCGGCAGTATTGGGCGCATTCGCCACGATTGGCGCTGCGCCCGCTCAGGGCGGCACTCAGGTAACACTGTCCGCTGTAACTGACACACAGGGCGCCGTGCACGAATACTTCCAGGGGGACGGTGGTTGCTGCCGCGATCCTGCGTATCTCGTTGAGCGACAGTTCACGTGCGAGGACGACCTGCGTAAAGCCGGCTGCTTCGAGGAAGCGGACTTTTTCCAGCGTGCGGTTGTCCGTTTGTGTGCTGGCGTGAAGCGGGATAGGCGGCAGGTTCAGCCGGGTGATCCCCATATCCTGGACGATCAAGGCATCCGTCCCGGCGCGCCAAAGGTCCCAGATCATCCGTTCGGCCTCGTCCAGCTCTTCGTCCATCAGGATCGTATTAAGCGTAACGTAGATGCGGGCGTCGTACAGGTGTGCATACTCGCAAAGCGCGCGTATATCTTCCAAAGAGTTGCCGGCAGCAGCGCGGGCACCGAACTTAGGGGCGCCGATATAGACGGCGTCAGCTCCATGATTGATAGCTTCGATTCCGCAATTGAGATCTTTGGCGGGTGAGAGAAGTTCTATGGGACGGGATTTTGTTTGCATAATGTTGTTGTTATCTACTGTCTGATATAAAACATGAATGATGATTTATGGGTATGTTAACAGCGACAATATCTTAGATCTGTAAGCCCTAAGACACCGTCAATATAATCACACTGATAAATCATCATTTAATTATTCACATTATTCCTTAATTACAAATCCCCCAACTTGCTGATATCCTCGATGCGGAACGGGGTTTCCTGGTAGATGTAATAGTTCAGCCAGTTGGTGAACAACAGATTGGCATGGCCACGCCAGCGAACTACCGGGCCGAGGGCGGGATTGTTATTGCGGTAATAATTGCGGGGAACGGCAATGGGCAATCCCTTGTTTACGTCGCGCATATACTCGTCGTTCAGCGTATAAGGCGAATATTCGGAATGCCCGGTGATAAAAAACTCACGTCCCCCGCGCGCCATCGCCATATAAACGCCGGATTCCTCGCTCTCGGACAAGAGTGTCAGTTCGGGCACTTTCATCACATCTTCGCGGCGGATTTCCGTATGCCGGCTGTGCGGCACATAAAACTCGTCGTCGAAGCCACGGAAGATCGGCACGTAAGGCTCGCGCAACGTATGCCGGAACACGCCGAACATCTTGGCCGGCAGGTCGTATTTAGGCACACCATAGAAATGGTACAACCCGGCCTGCGCCGCCCAACAGATATATAAGGTGGATGTCACATGCGTACGTGCCCAGTCGAATATCTCGGTCACTTCCTCCCAATAGCTCACCTCCTCGAAAGGCATCTGCTCTACAGGGGCGCCGGTGATGATCATACCGTCGTAGTAGTCACCCTTCATCTCGTCGAAATCTTTATAAAACTCCTGCATATGCTCGATCGGGGTGTTCTTGGGAGTATGGCCCTTTATCTTCATAAAGTCAAGCTCTACTTGCAGGGGGGTGTTACTCAGGAGGCGCACAAGGTCCGTCTCCGTCGTGATCTTCAGCGGCATCAGGTTCAGCACAACCACACGCAGCGGACGGATGTCCTGTTCAGACGCACGCAACGAGTCCATCACAAAAATGTGCTCTTTCTTCAACAGCTCAACGGCTGGTAAGTTTTTCTGTAGGTTTAAAGGCATCTTATTTCCTTGATTATTGATATAGGACACAAAGATAATGAGATTTTTTTCATTGACACAATCGGACTGGTTTGGAACAGGGCGACCGCACCAAATTCATTTTTAAGCGATACGATCTTATGGGCTACATAAT